>Ga0153976_1000079_pt1 | contig 27066 bp, 32 predicted proteins | sample TSGA060MetaG_FD_104717 | JGI IMG/M metagenome (GOLD analysis project Ga0153976, IMG submission 104717) | Attine ant fungus gardens microbial communities from Georgia, USA - TSGA060 MetaG | ecosystem: Host-associated > Fungi > Mycelium > Unclassified | place: USA: Georgia, Yuchi Wildlife... | reverse complement strand
TGAGCAACCTGAATTGGGGAGTCTTTGAGTTTGGGCAAACAGTTTTTTGTAATCTTCGTTTCTCAGAATATATTCCCGCAGTCCGATGCCGTCGCTTTGTGAGAGCATGGAACTTGTCAATCGTGCGCAGACTTGACCATGTTAGCTTCTCTTGTGATTGAATGTCATCGCAATACCTGTGGATCTTTGGTCTAGATTTTCTTATTGTACGTACGAGTACTGGGATCATTTGATGAAGAATTTAGCACTGCCATGGGTAGCGGGTTGGGTTGCAGGGTGGGAACATGTTTTGGCTAATGGAACCTCTTGAGTTCTTATTCATATCTTGTCCGATCACGAGTGGAGGGTGGAGAGGAAGCCGGACTGTCTATAATCCGTATAGAAAAGGCTAGGTCAGTTTCAAAGCCGTGATGAAGATCTTTTTAAGAAGGCAGGTTCTAGTGTGGGAAGATAAGTTGCTAGTACCGGAGGCGTGCATCAACGAGCATTCCAGAGTTAGCAGTTGGAAGTAAGGTCGAACAATGAAAACTACTATCGAGTGTTTCCCGCGTTTTTAGTCGAGGCCTTGTTCCTCATAGATAGTGCTTGCTAAAAAGTTGGAACAAGAACCAGGCCTGCGTTTATACCCGGCTAGTTCATGAGAAAGGTAGGCCAGCTTTGAACACCTCAAGGTGAACATAAGAACACTTGGTCTTGCAGTACTTGTACAAAAAAGTGTAAGTAATGACCTCATGCTTACATAAGAACACCGATATATCGATATGGACACTTTGCAGCCACCGCCGCCATGGGGAACAGTGCGTCCCAGCCCCGGCGCACGGACCCAAATGTCCGGTCCACAGCAAGTCCTGCGAGACGTGGTCGTACCCCCTCGCCTGTTCCTGGGCCACACTCGTCCATGCGGACCAAGCGGAAATCACTGGAGCTGCCAGACTTTAACAGAGTACTGGCGATGACCAGTGGAACAGAAAATACATCTTTAAGCGGTGCGGGCGAATACACGGCCGATGCTACTCCTCCAAAGAGCCAAGCGATCAACATCCCAAAACCCGCCGCCGATGCCCCGCCGATAAGAAGACCAAATAACCATTTCTCCTCCAGTGAACTCATTATTCCTGCCACACACCTACCATTTCCACCTAACAAGGCCCAGCAGAGGGTCACGTCGTCGACCTATGCAGGTCCTGGAGGGCTGCGAGGGCACAGGTCCAGGGCAGGGCGGCCGCAGAGGATGTCGCAGGTCTACGAAGCAGATCTAACACCACCGCACCACGAGTTCCTCGACCCGGAGGATCCAGCTACACCGCCATCACGTAGCTCCAGCCCTTTTACTCGCGAAATCATCAATTCTACAATCCCCATCGGGCTTCTTACAGATGTCGATGCTGATGTCTTGGGAGATGGAGAGGAGGGTGAGGAGACATCGGTTCTTCCGCAGGGCTTGGACGTCGACGACTCAGCACTTGTCGAGCCGACGCCTGTACAGATAAAATGGCAGGGTGGAGGAAAGGTCGTTGTCCTTGCAAGAGCAGGCGACGAAGACTGGAGTGGCAGACAGCCTATGGACCAGTACGTTTATCTATCCACGTTTTTGAGAAATAAAATAACAAGGTCCAAGAGATCTAAATACCAATTCTTGGACAACCACAGTCTACCTCCTCCCTGGTACTCACCACTTCCGCTTTCTGGTCGATGATCAATGGCGTGTCTCCGATGAACTCCCAACCGCAGTTGACGACTCTGGCTCTCTCGCCAATTATGTCAGTGTCCAACTAGGTTCTCCCTCCACTCCTGCGACTTCTCTCCCTCCAAATCTCCAGCCATACTCACCTACCCAGGCACGCCAGCCTACACTTGGCCAGTCCTTCTGGTCCACTACTTCCTCTGTTGAGGATGATGATATTAACAAAAATTCTATCAACTCTCAAATTTCTTCTGCAGCATGGACTAGCATTCTTCCACCTGCCTTATTAGAAGCTGCGCGTGAAGAAGATTCGTACCTGCAAGCTTCTGCAGGCCACTACGATCCTCAATCCCGTAGCACCCGCGTCAGCGGGTTTGTACCTGCACCCAATGTTCCCCCCGCACCTGGTATGCCTAGACATCTGGACAAATTGATCTTGAATACCAAGATGACTGTTCCTGGAAGCGCAAGCAATAATGGTAACAGTGGCGGTGGAAGCGGTCAGGGAAGTCCAAGTAGAGTGGGACGGGGTGAAAATCGGGATAGTAGGCCGAGAAGGGAGAGGAAGAGAGAGAGTAGGAGAGAGGAAAAGAGGGAGAGAGAACAGAGGAGAGATCGTGATCAGCGTGAGCAGCAGCAGCCGCGACAAACGTCGAAAACAGATACTGATGATCCTCTCGATCTGTCGTTAGCGAACTTTCCTCCTGCACCTCCTCCTAGTGAAGACGGAACCGATGCAGGGTTAGATGGGAAACTTGAACGATCGCCTATGAGAGCAATCGCTGCTGAAGTGGAGGGTGACAGAGATTCCGCAGCTATTACTACGCCTGAGTCTATACTCAAAGCCACACCTACCACCACTACCACTACTACCACGGCGGCGGCGGCGGCCATCTCTGTTACAATAACTGTCCCCCCAACTGACCCTGACAGTCTTCTACCAGGTCTGGGGACAGTGACTATCAGTGGCTCTAGAGCGATCACACTGGACATGGAAAACATGCCAGCTTTAACTGATGATAATAGTGTTTTGCCTGTTCCTTCGCATGTTGTCATACAACATCTGTGTACGAGTGCGATCAAAAATGGGGTTTTGGCTGTTGCGAGTACGACGAGGTATAGGAAGAAGGTGAGTTGTTTTATGAAATGTTTATGCACAGGCGATACTGATATGTTTTCGTCTAGTATATGACGACTGTGTATTATAAGCCGACCTCGTGAGTTTGAGGAAAAGGAGGATTAGGAAAATTAGATATGCTGCCCCACCCCACCCCACTTTTGTGTGTTATTATTGTGTTTTGTCGACTGTGTGGATTTGATCTTACCTCATTGCATGAGTTAGACTCTTCTCTTTTTTTTTTGTATTTACAACATTGGTTTTGGATGCTTTCTTTTTTCGTATTTTTTACTACTAGACTTTTTTTTCCCCTTTGGTCGCTTGGATAACCGCCAGTGTAGGATTGCCATATAGATTGAAGAAATGAGTTAGCACCATGATGGAGAGATGCCTTTTTCTCTTTGCATGATGCATGGGTTTTATGGGTTTTTTTTAGACTTGAATATTGAATGCGATATTAGACGTGGAGAGGTGAATTGCGGCTAGTGCACGAGAGTAAGCGGAACTGAGGTGAACTGCTGCAGCATTGCCACTCACACTCAGTTGCTGTCTGTGAGGTCTGACAAGATGAGTTGTTTTAAATTTTCATATGGGATTGAGGTATGAAACCGCTTAAAGACATAGTGGTAAGTTTTAGGTTGATTAATTCAAATTGAGGCAGAACTTTTCATTTGTGGGAGAGACAATAGTGAGCGGGAAAAGAGCTGCAAGGCCAAGTTGATGAATAACTTCGAGCGGTGTATGTGTGGGGGGAGGGGTGGCAATTGGCGACCCCATCCCATCAACAGGTTGGATGGGTGATTCATTCGAGGTGTTAGAATTTCAATGATATCCGCTGTTGTCATGCCCTTGGATGGTACCATCGATGACCTATCTATACGTTAATATCGGAATCTTCAGCTGACGTATACGAGGTTTTTGGAAGTTCTCTCTCCCTTGCGGACACGTTGTCTGAACGGAGGTGAATGGTAGCTCTTGCGATGTTTCTGTGTCGTGGAAAAACTGGATAGCACCGATATGGTTTTCTTATACCTAGTTACCGGTGAAGGAACTATGACTTTATTTTATTTTTTATACGAGCCTGTGACTCTCTACTCCGTATCCCCATTCAGGGAGAAATCAATCAGACGCACAGGAGAAGGCGTCGACCCAGAGCTCTGCTCCTGATACAGAATCGACAGAACTTGGGAAGGGATCCTTGCTCTGTCAATCGTGACCTCACCAAAAGCATTCAGTCCCTCCGAAACACCATCAAAAGCCATTGTCCAGTCCGTCCATCCAGAAGCTTGAGTGGCTGTGACGATCCTTACGAATGGCATGACAACGTAAACATTGTCTTGGCTGTCCAAAGCAATCTGAGAACGTCCCACTGCATCGAGAGCGAATGGGATTTCTACTTTGGTCCAGGTACCGGAAGAGGAACGGTATAAGTGGAATGCACGACCGTCAGTTATGCGACCAGTTTCATAGTTGGTTACACATTGACCGAAGCGACCTAGCCGATACTCAAGCTCAGTTTCGTCTCCTTGAGAATTTCAGAGACATTTACCAGGTACGTAGGAGATTATTATGTGGGGTTGTCCAGTGGAGTCGACAGCCTGAGACTCTTGGTTCATGAGACCGTGGTCAGCATTGAGAGGGTCGACGATGAGTCCTCCTGTATTCACATTGAATGGGCTTGAACCAGACACCCCTACACTAGAACCTGCACTATTCTTCCATGTCCGACCTACAAGTGGCAAATTTGGCTCGAGAACTGACTCGAGAATAGACACCCACCTCTATCGTCTGAGGAGACATAAACGGTATCATGATTAGTTAGGCCGCCACTACTACACATAACAGCGCCGTTCTGCTCTCTCCATGTACCAGACACATGTAAACGGTTAGAGTCGTATGTAAATCCATGGATGTAGAGATTCCTAGCACTGCTTTGGGCGCCGTTCGTCGATGTATAGACTCCGGAAGCGGAAGCCCATGAGCCAACGTTCGACCAAATTCCTCCATCGTATTCTGCTAATTGAGTAGCACCATTTCCAGATACGCCGGACCGGTAAACGAACTGTAAACGGTTTTCTGGAGTGACGACGAATTGGGGATATGTGATGACTCTAAATGTCATAGTTCACTTATAAGAGCTCATGATAAGGTAAAATGCAGGCACTTACGTTCCAACGTCCAAATTACCGATCGTATTCGTAATTGATCCAAACCTACTGGCTACCCAACTTGCACCGCTTGTCGCCAGGCCTGCCTCAGAACTGGTGTAAAATACTTGTGTGCTATGACAATCCAAGGCAACATGGATTTTTCCGTCTGCCGGAGATACACCGAGCGCAATGACATTGTGAGAGTCATTGGTAGTCAGATTATGTGGGAGTTGGAGGGTGGACCAGCTTCCGGATGGTAATTGTCGTCGAGCGAGAATAGCCGTACGTGTAGAAGTGTACCAACCAGCGAATTGGAAATTGCCAAATGTCAGCACACCGGAGAGCTGGAAAGAATTGACGTTGACGACTCCATCAAATGAGACAAAGAAGATGCCATCCGAGTCAAGGAGATTGTTAGAAATCTGTGTGACAGTAGGTGCAGCACCACAGAGCGCAATTAAAAGGCTCGCGAGAGGGAAAAAGAGGAAGCACAGCATAGGTGAGAGAGACTAATTGAATTGTAGGTGATAATTATATAGTTGAACCCCGTGCCGTTTGTGAAATCCACATGTCCCTTCACTGGGTTTTACGGCCCGTGAGATCTGGCTTCGCGTATCATTCGAAGATGAGAGTAGACAGAGGCAAGATAAAGCTCATCGTTGTATAGCTGGAGGGATTAAAAAACATGTTTGATTGCTTTAAGTCTTGAGGGCCAGATAATGATCGTCGAGGAAAATTAGTCCCAGATAAATCGGCAAATGCCGACTCCTCAAGATGGTTATTCTGCAATGATGACATCAATGGCCTCCGCTGTACCTCTCTCCCTTAATTTGTCCATGGAAATCCGGAAGACTGACTGCAGATAAAACATCAATGTCATAGACCGAAAAGGAAAGATCTGTTGCCTGAGAAGTGCGGGCCGTTCGGACCTACCCATTCAAGCTGTCCAGTGACTTTCGGTGTACTACATTCAACATGTCCCACGGGAGCACCATTGAGGACCCCGAATTATCTCCACTGGGCTCTCTCAGAATTCCGGAATCCAGAGCTGGTTTTTTTGGATACTTGGAAGAGAAGAGCCAGCAGCACGTAAGTGTTGATCTGATTATGACTGATGAATGACGACCAACATTGACCAGATCGACGAGAAACTTTGGACCCAGAGAATGCCCTCAGATGGGTCATCCGATGTCCATAATCTCAGAGCCTCGACTTTACATGGCTCTTCGACGGGTGACCCTTTCATAGAGGAGAAAAATGAGTTAACAGAGTTTGCTAATGAGGCTCCTATCCGTAAGTTACTATGGCACACGCCGATTGACACCTAAGACATTCAACAGCAATTGAGCCCCTCATCACGCCCGAACAATCCAAACTTCTTCAATCTCTCCAGAAATGTTGTGAACTTCGTGATAAGTATATGTTCAGGTCGAGGCAGAGACTAGGGGACGATCCTCGAGATTATGATGGTGAATTTGAAGGACTTCCCGAAGAGCATATCGAAGTTTGTGGTCGACGGCCGGACATTGACGCCGCAACTGAACGGTCCCGAGTAGAATCATCCTTCGCACCCTGGAAAATCTATCCGAAGCCTCCATCACCAACCTGGCATACAAAGAACAAGGAGGTGCTCAACCACAACGTGAGTGACGAGGAAAGTTTCGAGTTTGAGGCCTGTGAAATACCGGAGTCCCATCCGTGGACCTTTGAAATTGATGACAAAGGCGTCTATCAGGTATTCAAGTCATATGATGACAGTAAGTCAAGTACCGCCTGTCGATAATTCCATGAAAAATAAACTCAAGAACAGGAGAGTCAGGACCGGCCTTCAACATTCCTGACATCCGAGAATATTTTATGGATCTCGATTTTGTCCTCAGTGTTATTTCTCATGGACCTACGAAAACCTTTGCTTTTCGAAGGCTGAAATATCTCCTAAGCAAGTTCACTATGTACACCCTACTGAATGAGAGTCAGGAGCTGGTAGACATGAAGGTTCGTTTAAGAACCTTGGAATTCTATCAAATCTCTGACTTCAATCCACCATCAGCGCAATCCTCACAGGTGTGTCTAGCAGGTTGCTCACAAAATCCTGCTGAAACTTGGTTCCAGGGATTTTTATAATGTTCGTAAAGTCGATACTCACGTTCACCACTCGAGTAGCATGAATCAAAAACATCTTCTCCGGTTCATCAAATCAAAGATGAAGCGCTGTCCTCAGGTAGGCGATGTTGTATCTTATCCTTATCTGTGCATCCGTCAACTGAAGCCAGGATGTTGTCATCTTTCGCGATGGTCACGAACTCACTCTTGAACAAGTTTTTGAGTCTCTTAAACTAACTGCATACGATCTGTCCATTGATACCTTGGACATGCATGCTCATCAAGACTCATTCCACCGTTTCGACAAATTCAATCTTAAATATAATCCTATTGGAGAATCTCGGTTGCGTGAAATTTTTTTGAAGACAGACAATTATATCAAAGGTCGATACCTGGCTGAGTTAACCCAGGGTTTGTCAATTTTTCATAGAACCGCATTGTTATTCTCTACTGATTCACCACTATCAGAGTTGATGAGTGATTTAAAGCAACACAAGTACCAAGTATGTCAGCACCCACCTTTCGGCAGGCATTCATTGATTTTCACGCCCTAGAACGCTGAATGGCGAATCAGCGTCTATGGCCGCTCCCCCGATGAGTGGGATAAGTTGGCCAAATGGGTCGTCAATAATAAACTATTCTCAAACAACGTTCGCTGGCTCATTCAGGTTCCAAGACTGTATGAAGTTTACAAAGTCAATGGTTCAGTTGATACCTTTAAAGACATTGTTGTTAGTTCAGTGCCATCATTTTGTTCCACTTCTTTGAATAGCCAGAACTGACCTTTTCCCAGACGTTTTCCGCCCCTTGTTCGAGGTTACCAAGGATCCTCGCACACATCCTGAACTACATATCTTCCTCCAACGTGTTGTGGGCTTTGACACCGTAGATGATGAGTCCAAAATCGAGCGTCGCATCCATCGCAAGTTCCCTCTGCCGCATTTGTGGAATTTCCCACAATCCCCGCCTTATTCTTACTGGTAAATCTCATCTTGTGCTCAGTGACTGAGTATTAATTTGATTGAACTTAGGGTCTACTATATGTATGCCAATATGGCCAGTCTGAATAACTGGCGTCGTCTTAGGGGTTTTAGTGCGTCCAATTACACGCCTCTATGGATCCATAATAACATCTATGCATCGGTTCATATTAGGCACTTTCGTCTTCCGACCTCATTGCGGCGAAGCAGGCGATACTGATCACCTAATTTCAGCATTCCTGACCTCTCATTCCATCTCTCACGGTATACTCCTCCGCAAAGTGCCAGCACTCCAATATCTATTTTATCTGAAACAGATTGGTATCGCGATGAGTCCACTCTCGAACAATGCACTCTTCTTGACGTATGAGCGAAACCCTCTTCCCGACTTCTTCAAAACTGGTTTGAATGTCAGCTTGAGTACAGATGATCCGTTGCAATTCCACTTCACGAAGGAACCTTTGTTAGAGGAATATAGTGTTGCGGCTCATGTACGTCTCATCTCGTGTTTGATACCTATACTCATGGTTTTTGGCAAGATTTACAAGTTACCGCAAAGCTCTCTCGCTGAACTCGCCAGAAATTCAGTTAAGCAGAGTGGGTTTGAGATGGAGATCAAACGTCACTGGCTCGGCCAGCAATGGTATCTGCCAGGAGCAGAAGGCAACGACATCGATAAGGTGAGCTTTGGTGAAGAATTCCGCATTTGCTTGTCATGCTTATAAAAATTAGACAAATGTACCCGACATCAGGCTGGAGTACAGACACCAGACGTTGATCGGAGAATTGGAAATGATCAAGGCCAAGTCACTGACTGGTGCTTTGCCTGATTTTGGGACTGCAGGGATTCGGGCGATTGCTGGTTCAGCCGGTTATTGATTCTTCATCTGTCTCTTTACAAACAGTAGATCAATGTGTTGTGGACCCCTGTTGTACATGATCTAGATGGAAATTACAGTGCTGTGTACCTGCATGCGAAATGAACGCTTTAAAAATAGATGATCGGCTCACAATCCTCAACTAACGACTTCCGATAGATTTAGGAGGTCAACAGGAGAGAAGAAGCGAATACATAGCCCACAGAACTCCTAAGCACTGGTGATGCTTGCAAGCCTCAGACGACGACTCCAAATTGCCCAGTCAAAGCTGATACACGATTTCTGATGCCCATATATCGTTGTGGCATGGATAACGCTTTCTCGAACGCATATTTCTGTGGTGGCTACCTTGTTGCTGAAATAAACATGCGGAACAGAGTGACGAATAATTATAAGTACATCTGGGCAAATGTATGAGGCCTTGTGAAGCTCAACATCGATTACCTTTGATTACTCCAATAGGATTTGCAGTGCTGGGACTATCATTTTCTAGTTGCGGTAATAGGAAGAACAGAACGCATGAATACGGAACATTGGATGGATTTCCCATAGGCAGAAGACTGATACAGGTGAGAAGAGAAGACGAAGAGAAGACTTTGACAGCAGGAAAATCCCGTAACCACTCTGGCAACCTAGGCAGTCCACACTCTGGCAATGAGCTCGGTAAGACCTATTATAATATCCCACATCAGGCTGTGTATGACAGAAGGGACTGCATCGACATACCGACGTCATTTGTGTTGAACTGATAGATACCAACAAGGGTAGCAACAGTAGCCGCTCGCAGTGTCCATGTGCAAGCTGGGCCGAGAACAGGGAATTTACGGGGATGGAGATAATCGACAACCGCAGAATCGAACTAGAATCACAACCATGTTCAGGTCTAGAGTGACGCGGGGCCAAAGAACAGACTAACACCAATATGGGAATGAATGACGAGGCTGACACCAAGAAGACCATCCAGGATAGGGTGCGCAGTGGTGCTTGTGACAAACGCGGCAACTGTCAGAGGAATAAGGCCTGCAGAGAGTAGCCGCTCAAAAGCCCAATGGTAGGAGCCATGAACACGAGAAGTCGGCGGGAAGGACGTTGGGTCGTTCACAGTGCCCTTGTAAATGGCTACACAAGCAGTTATAGTAGTTTTAACCTAGAGACAGTTACACTCACGTCCTCCTGGGACATACTTGAATTCGGAGGTATTACTGGTAGAACGAACTGCATAGGATCAGTCACGTTCCTGCAATTAGAGAAGGATCGGCCCACCCTGAAGAGCTGTCCTGAGTGCTGTGTGTCGGGCAAGGGCTCTCGGTAGGGTCGAACGCAGGATTAGATTCGAGGACATCATTTAAGACAAAAGCCTGCAATGACGAGCTTGTCTAATTCCCGGTTGTCTCCGACAGTATCGATTACATAATACATTAAAATAACATGGTTTTGATTCAAACTACAAAAGTCCAATACACTTATTTTAGTAATTGCATCAAACTCTTACTCTTAGCAGACCAACTTAGACTTTCCTTTTTATGCACAGCCACTAGACTCAATTAGAAATGCAGCTTCAAAGTATCTGAAAAAAGACACTTTTTGAGAGTGATATAGTGAAGACACCAGAGTTGTTCCTAATTTTACAAGTAGCTTATTAAACTAAACATGCCATCGTGATCTCAGAGAAAACGCAGAATCTTTCATGTTGATACTCCCATATGATGTGTCTAATGACACAACGACCAGATTCCACAACGACAACTAAGTCTAACACCATATCGACCATCACGAAATCCTCATGTTTCTCAGAATTGACTGAACTTACAGACCATTGGAATCATGACACACCTGCAAGAATACATGCAAAAAGCAATTGACGGCTACGTGACAGACAAGTTCCCACAGCCAAGTTAAGATCATGACTGCCCACTGTTTCTGTGAATAACTTGCCTGTTGATAATCTCTGATGGTCGCAAGTAAGGAAGCAGCCTGGTTCGGAATGCAGTTGCTGAGCACGGGATTTCATCCCAAAAAGATCGTATACAGCTGATTCCAGTCGAACATCAAAGGAGTGACATTGGGGTAAGAAGTCAGTAACCATCAGAATAGATACTCTCATGTCATGCGTCCCTGAGATTCTCCAGCTTCGACACATGCCAAGTGACAGTCGCTAATCAAGAGAGACGATCATATCACAAGGCTTATCATATATACATATGGCGCTACAAAACGCGTGTCTAGCAAACAGTATCTATATTGGGAAACGAAAAGTGATTCATCCCAAAACCACGATATGTTTCCTGAGGTTTCCTGAGAGATTACAAAAATACATATGAATGCGATGATTAATGCAGCCGATCCTAGTCCAAGATTATAAAGTCTGTGCGAAAGAAGAAAATGTTCGTATGTCCCAAGAAGACGGAATTACCTTCACCTTGAAATGACCTATGAAATTACCAGCCACCAGAGCTACTCTATCCCGCACGACAAATCCAAATCAATCACAGAAAAATTGAAAAAAGGGCTACTCACAGTTCGATCTTGTCTCTTTGTCTCCGAATAAATAAACACCAGCAATAAAAACACCTCGTCCTGCAGTAAAGCCTTGGACTTCATTTTCAATACCGCTGGCTTGTTCTTGTGGAACAAATGGTTCCTGTATGGAATAAATAAGCTCGCTCGTGTCCGCCTTTCTTCCTTGGCTTTCTCCGGGTCAAGCTCCTGTACTTCCTCATATTGATATTTTTTCTCATCGTCTTGCTTGTCCTTGTCCTCATCATCACCTTGAGAGGAACGGGCAAGGGAAGCAATAGAGAAAAATGCGCTTGAGTGCCTAATATGCTGCTTATTGACAGTGGTAGTAGTTGCGGAGAAACCGGAGTTACGCCCGGGACAATCAGCCGTGAAGTCACGGGCGGCATAGCTAACGGTGCTCCTTCTTCGCGAATGGGGTCGGTGTGCAGAGACTGTGACAGTTCGAGACGATTTTTCATCATCGTCATCCTCCAAATTAATCAGGGCCTTGAGATCAACGGAAAAAATAAATTAAACGGCTGATAATGAAAAATGATCAAATGGGGAAATGACACTACCTTCCATTGTTCATGATGATAAACGAGCTCATATTCTGTCCTGTCTGTCGACCAGCGCCAATAACGAGTGTTATCAGTGACGGAGCGCCACCAGTCGCCCAGATTAATCTGAGTGAAGAACATGGAGGAACGACGAGTAAAACCCAAGCATGAAGCACAGCCAGGTGTCACTGCTACGGAAGAGTCGGCAGGCTTCTGCTGGCCCTTAGACCGGGACTTTTTGACTTTGTCTTTGCCATTCGTTCGTCCACTTGCATCGTGCGAATGTTCTCTCTTTTTCCTTGGCTCATCCCTGGCCCCGGACCCTGAACGACTCTTCTTGTGTTTCCCTCCAATTCTTGATTTCGACAGGGGCTGATCACGAGCAGTCACAAAGCCAGGGGGCTTGCGTTTTATGTCGGATATGGACTTTCGATGGCCATTCACCTCAAATAGTCGCTCTCTCCAATAAATGGCACCGACGATGGGGGAGTTGGTGCCAAGTGCAGGGTTAGCATCCTTAAGGAGGGTGACTGTACGACCCCAAAGATTATGGGTTGTCGTGATGTTATACAATACCGAGCTATCTACAAACGAACGAACGTTTGCAGCGAGGAGATTGGTCTTGTTGTCAAAGGTAGCCTCCATGAGAGGGACAAGGTGACGGCGTGAAGAGGGAGGAGGAGTAATGTGAAAGTTGCTATTACTACTTATTGGAGAAGCTGCCGTCAATTTAGCCCAAGTCAGCCGGTGTTAGCCACACTTCCGTTAGGGCTAGCTGACACCCACTTAGGCTTTGTATGCGTTTCCCTTGTCTTTGCCACCTGAAATTTCGTCTATTTGCAACATGTCACATTTCACCGAGTTCCACGGTGAAGTCTACCCGAGCCGCACTGCCCACTCGGACCTGGAACTGGAGCACAACACCTGTGTAGGCAACCAACGCTGTCGTGTCAAGGGCACCACTTTCTCAATCACACATGTTCGGCTCCTCACTACTGACTGACGGATTGGCGTAATCAGCAATTCCATGTCACAGAAATCCTTCTGAGAATCTCTCTCAGGTTTCGGTCGCTTTTCTCCGCATCACTGATTATGCCCCTTTCTAAACCCAAGCGGAGAATATACATTACCTATCTTGCTTTCCCATGTCCCCACGCTTCAGCCCCAGTTTTGGCCTCTTCAGATCAATGGCACGTGTGTCTGGGTCTGCCCATGCGGTCCTGTGCGCAGATTATCACGTACCATAACCCAATGCTCAAATAGAAGCCTAATGCAGCCAACTCAACCTCATTAGCGTCTCGAACCTCAAACTAAATCACCGAACAACACCCTCTGCCCCTCCTTAGTACTCCGGCTAAATAACAAGGATCCACATATGCCATCAAAGATGTCGACGGCAAGTGAACTGGACACGGGTTGCTGATGTTGAGCTTCCTAAAGCTAACCCTTTACGTCTGTGTTTCCTCGACTATTCCTTTCTTTGTAACCCTTCCCTTCCCTTTGATTGAAGCTGCCGGCCTCGCCGGAGTTTATCATATTCTAAAGATGGATATTGATCAATCAAATCAATCATAGCTCTCAAAAATTACCGCTGAGTTGGGATGCATGTTAAGAATCTCAGGTCTTCGTGGAAGCACTTGGGAACGAGCTGACGAAACACGGAACGCATCACATAACCCTCATCTGGGCAAAGCCTGCACAATGCAACACGCCAAATTTCATTTGGCTGCTGTTTCACATTGGCCTCGCGAGTCCATATATGGTCTCAGTTATTTCGGCAAGAGTGTGAGACGGAGAACTAAACGAACACGTCATGCTTGAGGTGTTCAGATGTCTCAACGTCACATGGATGGCCTGGTGGCTCACTGGTCAACGAGTGAGTACCATTTCTAGCTAGACGTGTGTAAAGAGACGGTTATCAATCAGATTGACTTTACCTAAGACTTGCTTTATTCCCTCAGCAAGATCGATTTGATTCCAGGGCAAATAGTGAACCAACCCAAGTAGTTCTTCAAGCAGTTCGTTTGTTGCCGACTAAATACCGATGAGCTGCATTGTGGCTGAGAGCCCAAAATCTTTTTCCATATGCGGTTAACTATGTTAAGAGTAGCTGTGTTAAAAAGTCAGAGTTTCCAACCCATTGCCAGAGGAAATCAGAATGCCTCAAAAGGGTCTGTTTACGGAGGAATTCGAAGGATAGTTGACAGTTGATCAATCTACAGCGATACCTCATTTTCTGCCTTATGTACTGGTTATTTTGATCCGATCATGTCACCAGCTTTTCAAGGGCCTTCATCTCGACACCCAAAAGTAGTCGACACTTCTATGTCATTGGCATTCTCAACATTGAAGACCTGCCTCTCAGATTCTTTGATAAATACTGGAAAAGAAATCCGCATACAGTACAGACTAACTCAAGGTATCCAAGGAAATTAGAATGTGCTAGCCCATCCTTCAAGATCGATGTCTGACACTCTTGCATAGTCTATCCACTCATGTTTCTGCCAATAAAAAGCCTCAGGGGCGACGATGCCAAAATAATTATTCCGTCACTCACCAAAAGATCCTTCGGTGTCCACCTTGCATCTGGATCTTTCAACAGGCAACACTCAACAAACGCGTCCGCCATCCTCGGGAATTTACCCTCTCCACAAGGTCCATTATTCAACCTCGGAGCAGGCTCATTCACAATATGCTGTAGCAGCTCCAAAATGCTCATCGTCATCCCACTACCCTGCAAGCTCACACCCTTGCTCTTTCTCTTATCCTTCTTCTTTCTCCTTTCCCTCTCCTCTTTTCGCGCCTGTCGCTTCAATTCGAGCTGAGAATTCCTGTCACTGGTTCCATTCATCCCCTCATAAAGGGAGTTCCTATGTGTAGATAGATGCCCTGGTGACAGCGTTCCCTCCAGGTCTGACAGATCAGAATCGTCCTGGTCGGAGTCAGACTCTGCGAACGGGAAATGACCTAAAGCCAATTCGATGAGTGAGATACCAAGCGACCATACGTCGGATTTAACAGTGTATTGAGCACCCTGTATTCGTTCAGGCTATCAAGTACTCATTAGAATTCTACTGAGAGAACGCCGTACAAGAAAAAATAACATACACTCATATACGTTGAAGTTCCGACAAATGTGTCCGCAATTGAATTTATGAGCTCTCCTGAAACGCCAAAATCACAGATCTTGATTTCGCCGCGAGAGTTGCACAGGATATTCGAAGGTTTGATGTCTGTGAAAACGAGACGTGAGATGAGAACATTGCTCGTTTATACGCTAGAATTGACCACGATGAATGATGCGATGGGCATCATAAAGATACGTCAGACCCTCAAGTACGGCCAAAGCAACTTGGCCCACAATGTCGATATCAATAGGACCTATTTTCTTGTAGATTCCATCTAAAGACCCTCGATCCATAAACTCCATGCAGATACAGATATTAGGGTCCGCAAGGAATGCACCGTAGAAAGAGATGATATACTTGGATCTGCAGTCGTGCATGATCTGCAGTTCCCGTAGAATCTGCTTCCTTACTGATGGCTTCGCATCTATGAGCACAATCTAGGTGCACTCAACAACAAGAGCGGCAACATTGACATAAAGACACACTTTTTTAGCCATAATCGTCCCGGTGGGCATATGCTCCACCTTCTTGACACTCCCACCATTTCCGGCCCCTAGCTCTTGCAAGTCCATCAAGTCCTCAGATTTAAGCTCAAATTTGATCTCCCTGTTCATATCCAAATTTGCCAATGCATTCGACAGATGTACATGATAGGTGTTCCTCCGACTGAATGATGCAGTGTTCGTTGCCGAGTTAGCTGTACTCATCACCGTGACAGGGTTGCTTTCGTCTGATGTAGTGATAGAGGGTGTAGATTCTACGTTGATATTAGACGGTGGCACTTTCGGCGCCTGGAGAGTCATTGGCGGAGGTCTCTTTCTGCCTCCAGGTGGTTTGCTACCACCAGGCACCACGCCCTTTAATGGTAAAGTGGACACTGGCGTCACAATATCATCTGGACTTGTAACTTCCGGCTGTGAGGCTGCTTCTGCAGGTAGCGTAGATCGAGGTTTGGTTACCGTTGGTGTTTGTGAGGATTTTCGTATGTTTAGAGGCTGAATATTTGCAAGATTCAGGGAAATTTTGGGAGAGTTTGAAGGAGCAGCTGGAGAATCGTTCACTTGGAGCTGAAGACCGCGAAAGTTGCGTTTCTTGCGCAGTGGGGTCGCCGTCGCCATCGCGGGTGGAAGAAAGCTTACCTCCCAACACGTGATATCTTCAAACGGAATTCTAACAGAACTTTGTGTCATCAACATCCCATTCTATCATTTCTAGTGGTTTGGAACCAATCTAGAATTCTTCGTAAGACATATATCCGGGTAAATCGTCCATAAAAGGCAACTTCACATAATGATATTCGATACTCCGTTGGCGAGACAGGGATTGTAATCTGGGTATCAGCCTGTCAAATGCTGGTACATAATGATACGTAATCTAACATCAGAAATATACAAAAACGTCTTCCGTCACGATACATATACTTCGCTCCCGTGTTTCCAATGTGCACGAGGCTTATAACCTATCTTCGACTCCATCCGTGTCTTGACTGAGCTATGGAACACTGGCCGAGGATCACGGATATCCCTGCCTCGACCCAGATTGCACCTCACATGAAGAAGACTATCAGTTAATTCACCTAAACTGTTCTTCAACGAGCTTACTTAATTCTGGTTATCCACTTCCCAGAAGCATCTTGCCACCTGAACTTGAACGGCAAGAACTCCAAAATCCACCACAGCCCGAGGCGACCGTGCAATGGCTTAAGAGCATCCCTGTCATCCTGTTCCTTGATAGTATCATCAAACATCTTCAAACTGATCCCCGCTCTCTGTAATTCGTCCTGATCAAACAGGATTCCGCACTGCGACTTGACAATTTCACGGAGCACCCATCGCAGGGCGATATCTGACAAACCCTGCATGCCATTAGGTATCGCACCGCCACCAACATCTGCATTTCGAGCGTCACATACTCACTTCGGAAGTGAGAACGAAGACCTACATACCTTCATGACACCCCGCGAACCATACCTCCAATACATCACATTTGTCATTTATTTCCTCGGTTTTTATGCATGCTTTATGAGGTGGTGTTCGTCGGAAATGGAAGGGTGAAAATGTTTTGCTCTTACGCTCATGTGATCTTTTCCCATTGGAGTTAGAGTTGGTCAAAGTACCCGAAGCCTCAGAGTGATCAAGCTTTTGACATCCTGCAGTATTTTGATCCAGGGCCATGAGCTGATAATGGTTGGGTTTGAATTTCGCTCTGCGCTGAGGAGACCTGTCGGCACAATTTGTGACCAGACTGAACAAGATTTGACATACCTCGTCGAGGGAGAGAGCATGCCTGAATACCTTGATTGCACTATTTGCGGTGACAAAAGGCAAACTGCGACTCGTAAGTAAACCTACGCTAGCCACTGTATCCCTTACATAAAAGTAAGTAAATCATCCAACTGCAGGTAAATCCTACGCTCACCATACACCAATGAAATCAATCTTCACATCACGGCAATAGGTTTCCTTAAAACCGGCTGCTAATTCAATCCCTTCTTTATCTTGTCTCTTATACAACTCGTAAGCAAAAGGAACCTCCTCGTCGTTACCCTTCGACAACAATCCAATCTATGTCATCCATCAACACCTGTCATTTTCAACTTATACGGTGACCTACTTTATGTAGAGCTCCAGCTAATGCTCGAGCAGTATAGGCCCCCCTTGAAAAACCGAACAGACAAATCTTGTCACCGGTCTTCCAATTGTTCATGATGAACTTATATCCATCTATCACGTGCGCATCGAGGTACCAAGCAAATGCCTCGTCCAGGATCTTGGCGCCCCACCGAAACATCGGTGCCACGACACCCGGATTAAACCAAGTCCCAACACCGGCTTGATAGTAACAAAGTTGTTCGGTACAATCGTCGTCTTTTTTAAGCAGTGCATACAGTCGCGGGATGTTTGTATTCTGTGAGTTTGTGGAAATGAGATTCATTTGAGGATGGAAAGACAAGGATTTAGCTCTTACGCATGAGCTGTATTGATCTGATGTTCCGTCAAAGCATAATACTAGAGTTCTTCCTGGTAACCCTGTGCGTGTGTCCATGTTCATAAGTTGTGCAAGAAATTGTCGCCACAACTGCCGAAAGCTTGAGGGGGAAGAAGAATACCAGAACAGGGACCATCTTATATGTTGTAGTACCCAGATCAAGAATGGACTATAAATGGTCCATCCAATCAAGGGTTGTGAACATCCTGGGAAGCATTGATCTAAACGAGAGTCAAACCGTTTCGCGGAAGGCAGACTGAACAAAACCGCAGTGCATCATCTATGGATTTTTGATATTCAGAGAGAGAGGCCCATAAAAGGTTTCCTCACCACCCACACATCATCACCTTTGAACGACCATCTGCTCTCATGTGCACTGCTCAATGCCGCTGAAAAAACTACTGATCAATCATTTTGATCAAAAATTACAAAAATGATAGATCATGGTTCTCAGTCCATGTCTGTCAGCGGCTAATCCAAGTCGGACTATGAAGTGACTTTTTTTCCTGATTTTCGTATCTTGTTCGATTGATGGATGATGAATGTGATTTTCAAGCAGCCAATGGGTGACTTCTCTTAGTCAGTCTGTGCCAAGATGCTAATTATGAATAAATTTTGGGGTGTCCCAGATGCTGTGATGTGGGAAAACCCCGAACCCCTCCCTGACTTCCCTAGATACTTATTCTTCTTTTTTGATTAGATGCATCAGAGTATTAGACCAGAGTCAGAACAAAACATCCAATCCAAAAATTACCAACAGGTTAGAAGACTGTCCATTTACTCCATACTGCATTGTAAATTGAAAAAGGGGAAAAAATCATATAGTTACTATAACCTTCTTCCAGCCAACACAATTTCTAGTGTTGTCACTGAACATTGTCTGCTTGAAGAGCACAATAGTAAACATGCAAGGAGTGTCTTGTCTTCAAGATGATTGAAAAGGAGATACATAATAATATCATGATTGTGCAAACCACTGCTTGTAATCTTGATACAACCTCTGATAAGCCAGGTGATTCATCTACATCCTCATCAATCTCAGCTTTGAGGCTCTAGCATCATCAACTGAACTATCCATCAACTTGCATGGATGTATCGACCGCAGTAGTCGACACTTTGTCTTGCAGTAAAATACTCAAGTCTGGTCAATGCTGTATTCCTATAGAAACATCACCCTCTTTCCCTTCTTTGGACTCGAATATCGGACTCCGAGAAAGTTCAGTGTTTTTGCAAAAACTCATTACATGATGCACTTTGGATATTGCCTAGGGCAACATTATTGTTGTTTTTGGTCTGGAGCATCAAGGCATCAGCGAGGAGTGCTGCCCGAATAAGAGTCACTGTTTGGGCACAAGATATACACAAATAACAGGTAAGTCTGTTGCCAGCTCCGCCACATGGTTTGTGTGTATCCTGGAAACAAGCCTCCTTGAGAAATAAACTGTTGCTTCATTCGCGCAGACGCGTTGTGATTGTTCTTCGTCAGCTTCTAATGGCATGGTCGAGGTAAGAAAAAGAACGTGGTGCTATCGGACAGAACGCGTCAAAGAACGCACTGTCACGTCATCTGACGATCCCGTGATCCGTCACACTTATCTCCGAAAACAACGCATTGGGAATTCCGGACCAAAGGCTATATAGAGGGGGGGACAAGTCCAGAAATAGTCAGGATGCATCGGGCACCTCAGTTCGGATGATGGACTGGGACTCGCCTCGTTATCTTCTTACCTTCATCTCCAGTTACATGACCATAAGCGCGTTCCTCGTCTTGACCTTGTTCATGTGTTTAGCCTGGAAACTTTTCCAGGAATATGTAGCTGGTTCGCCACTGGATCAGATACCGGGTCCCCGGGCATCTTCCTGGCTAGCCGGTATGTCCTTTCCTCATTCTCTACCTTAGTGCATATAACTTCTCTGTCAGGTAACATCCCCCAGTTCTATGACAAAACCGGCAAGTATTACTACAAGTTTCTTCAACAGTGTGAGCAGACTGTTCTGATAGTTGAAGCCACGAAACACTGATCAAACGGTGCAGATGGGAGCGTAATGAAACTCAATGGCCTACTGGGGGTTGGTTTCTCTTTTTCTCAGGAAACAATAGGCAGTGATTTGATAACCAGCACTTAGGAAAGACTACTATTCCTGCATGACCCAAAGGCCCTTCATCATATATTCATTAAGGTATTTGAGCTAATTTTTCAGATGCCATTTACTAGATATATTTTAAACAGGACCAGCATATCTACGAAGAGGCACCGGTCTTCATTGCGTGAGTATCCGGAAGCACATGCGAGAGAGTTGCGTAATCGTCTGAATGGTCTGGCCCAGGATCAACAAACTATTCTTCGGTGAAGGCTTACTGTCAACTCTGGGTGTGTGTATGGGCGGTTTTAATTCACTAAGGGTCCTCATGAATGATCAGGCGAGCAACACAGGAAGCAGCGGAAGATGCTAAATCCCGTCTTCTCAACCGGGCACCTGCGCGAAATGAGCAAGTCATCTCGTTGGTCCTCGCCCTCTTAGAATGCTGACTCAAACTTTCATAGCGCCAATATTTTATGGAGTCACAGGAAGGGTGAGTTTTTGACTTCTAGTCCACTGCCTCCAACATGTTGAAAACTGGACACCACACACTTTAGCTTCAGAAGGCCTTCACCAACCAACTTCAGGATGGGCCGAAGGAGATTGACATACTTCACTGGATGACCCGAACCACGCTAGAGTTGATTGGACAAAGTGGCATGGGATACTCATTCGATTCTTTGAAGGAAGATGCCGAAAGTGCGGACCTGCATCCATACAGCCGGTCTGTGAAACGATTTGGGTACATTGTCTTCCCTGCCTTTTGCGGATAATGCAAGATTGAACTTCGTTTAGGGGGCTTCTTTCAGGTTCAGGCACCTTTGTTATTACATCCTACATCCTCCCCTTTGCCGTCAAGCTCAACTATCCTCGACTTAAACGATGGATTGTGGAACATACTCCCTCGAGATGGGTACGCGATTTGAAGGAAATTACTGATACAATTCAAGAAACCGCGGTTGATATCTATCGGTCAAAGCAGAAGGCAATGATAGAGGGAGATGATGGCAAAAAGGACATCATCAGTATTCTCTGTATGATTCTCGCGATTTACACCTACACTACTGAGACTAAGCACGAGCGAATCAGTGAAGGCCAATGCCAGCGCCGCGGAAATGGATCGTCTATCCGACGAAGAAGTCTTCGGCCAAGTTGCGTATGTCCTCTTCTCCCTCGGTTCTGGCACCTACTCATTTACCCACCACAGGTCTTTGACATTTGCAGCTATGGATTCAAGTTCTTCAGCGCTTTCACGTGTAATATGTCTTCTCGGAGAAAATCCAAAGATTCAAAGTCAACTACGTCAAGAATTACGCGAGGCGAAGAATATCAATAACGGTAAAGAACTGGACTATGACCAGATCATAAATCTCCCCTTCTTAGATGCAATCATCCGTGAAACGCTGCGACTGTTTGTTGTTTCCTTTAAAAAAGCGAGTTCCGATACTGAACAAATGGGATAGATACCCACCATTGGGTATTGCGATCCGAACGTCAGTGCATAAACACTTCACTCTCAAGAGGCTTATCCCATTTCATAGTGCCCGCAAAAACATGATTCTGCCACTCTCTAAACCGATCAAGACAACCACAGGTGCTCATATATCTGAAATTACGGTACCCAATGGGACGACGCTCTTCACCTCAATATATGGTGCCAATGCGGACCCCGAGGTATGGGGCGATGATGCCCACGAATGGAAGCCGGAACGCTGGCTGAAGCCGATACCAGACTCAGTTCTGGCAGCTCATATACCTGGTATTTTTTCAAATTTGTGAGCCATTATCTTCTTTTCTTATCTGTGGATCTTGTGGGCCTGATTACACGCAGAATGACATTCGCTGGTGGCAGCCGTGCTTGCATGTAAGTATATCTACCTCTTTTTTTCAGAAAATCTCTAATCTAGCTATCAGTGGATTTAGATTTGTTCAACTTGAAATTAGTAGGGCATCTTACTTTGTGCGAAGGCTCTCAAGAAAAACTAATGAGTCTTCGAACAGAGATTGTACTCTCCGTGCTCCTTACATCCTTTGAATTCTTCAGTGGACAACACAAGATAACCTGGACCATGCCTGGAGTAAGTGCTCCGGTTGTAGAAGGCGACGACATCACACATCCTTCATTGCCTATGCTTGTTTCAGCACTTGATATATAGATAAATAATCAGATTTGCATCCATTTCCAGACACAATGAGTAGCTCAGGACTTGATTCTTTATTTTCATAAGGCTTGTGCTGGAATAATCCTGAGGCACTTCTCGATTTATATCCTTGTTATGGGGCGAGCAAGAGAGTAGGAGAGGAAGATGGCAGCAGTGTCTGTCACCCAATTGTGCCGAAGAGGAAGGTAGAGGTCACTCTATAGTAGATGCAGGCTCAATACTCAGCAGCTACTGTAATGGCTGTGATGGAAACAATATGTAGGGGACATAACCGTAATGTCTTGTCCATTGTCTCCAAGTCTGCACGAATACTAATAAATAGGTCGTGGCTACTTACTGCTTGGTAAGTAATATAGTTGTCTGGTGACCCGAGTTATTGCTCAACGCTCTGATCAGATCCTAACACCTTGGTCTTGAACGGGCGGTGAGGCGCCATTTCCCATCATAACCCTCACTCCGGGACTCGTAACATCATTGACCGTCAAGAATATATAGGCTGCATCGATGTTGATTCAATTTATGGGCGATTACCCCGGAAGATGTTGAAAACTTGCCTGGGCCAGGAGGAAAGACACGATTATTTGGAGGGCTAGCAATTGAAAGTGTCTTTCCATCTTGGGAAAACTCTGCTTCCATAAAGACCAGTCGCAAACTTGAATGGAAAGCATGCGTGGAAAACCCCAAGTCCATCAATGCAACTGTCAGTAGTTGAGTACAAAGAATGTACAAAGAATCCGGGTGGGATTTGGGATCTTGTACCTTTGATATTCTTTTCCCCAAGTCCAGGGGGAATGGCTACGTCGACATGGAACTTGGTATTGAAGGGAATCTTTTCCGGTACGTTAGAGATCTGGGGCCTTTCCATGGTCATGTACGGAGGGTTTAGATACTCAATACGGAATTCACTATAAGCAGCATGAGTATGAATCAGGATTATTTATCCTTAAACGTCAAACCTATGATATTTTGTTCCGTTGACTATCTCAGCATTGGGATTGGATCCAGCAAGCATGAGGTTCCTGGGCTCAGAAATCAGATTCAAGGCTTTCGAGAGTTCAAATCATACGAGGTGTGCCACTTACCCTCGTTGAGTCAATGTGACTGTTGAGTGATAAAGTCGAGCAATTTCAGTTGATGGCATTCCTTTGTTGCTGATACGCTGGCCAAGAGGGGCATCAGGGCTGTAGATGGAGGGCGTGAATCTGTCTTCGCTCAACCCATCAGATCAACTCGATACAGTGAAAAAAACATACGCAGGGTGGTCGGAATTTGAATTATTGCCAACAGGATCTCTCACACTCGCATATCCAGAATATCCTGTCTGCGCACCGTTAATGATCACAACCTCTCCATTTGGCATTAGTATCATTTCTGGCATCATCCTAGGCTCAAGCATTCTCTCAATCTCCCAACCTTTTTTGATACCTTTCGGTGTCAGGGTCATACGAATGCACTGGTCTGAGGCTGGGTCTTGAGATGAGAGCTGTTCAACAGGTATTTGATCGCTCGTAGTAGTACCGCCACAGATGAGGACTTCAGGTATATAATCTGGAGGATGCAAAGGAAGGATCGTCGCAGTTCCGTCAAAGGGATTGGTAACCCTGACATTGTTCGGAATGTCTGGTAGCCTTACTTCAATATTCTTCTCAGCATCGTAGATCATCGTTCGATTGTTAGCTGCTACAAAGATTTTTCCATCAGGGAGAGCCAAAGCACTTTAAAGTAGGATGTCAGAATGTTTTATGTATTCGCGTTTCAGAATTTACCGAGGGAAATAGTTGGCGGGTACGGTAAGAGCAAGGAAATCAGATGGTCTCGGAATCCCGCCGTCCTTAGGTGGGAAAAACTCAAAACTATTGACGGGGTCGATGTTGTAGAAGGGTAAACCCTTGTGTATCCCGCCAAGAACCATCTATATCGTTGTTTGTAAACCTTGCTTGTAAAGTTTGTAGGACTGGATTCACCAGAGAACCATCAAAAATTCTCAGACTCGAGGGATACCAACGGGTTTCCGCAAGGTGCAAAGTCTCTGGGTCTTCAAACAATGAACAGCCTATTCCATTGGGATCATCACATGGTTCCCATATTCGGATTCCCATTCGGCCATCGCTTGCCTGAGGAATGACAGGAATATTGCCACCAACGCTGACCTATGAGCTGGTCAGGTCATATCCAGGAAACGGAACAGTATACTAAAACTGACCATTGTTCCATTGCTCAAAAACCCTCCAGAGGCACAAAAGCTATCTGTTATGAGGTCGAGAGGAGATGCAGTGTTTGTCTCTAGATTGTAAAGCGCTCCCCATGCAGGGTGGCCATTGACCTGGAGGGGATCGTTGCTCGCTCGATCAAAAAAGATAGCCAAATCGTCAGAAACGATGATTGACTCCAGGGCGACGATACCGGAGGTCCCATTCTGTACAAAGTGCCAATCACTGCTAGCAGCAGCTAAATAGGAAGCCAGAAAGAAGACAACATTGGCTACAAGGTGATTGGTTCTTGCCATTGGAAGCAAAGTCCGATGATAGTTAATTCAAGTCCAAGGAAGTACTTGTATAATTCAGGGAGAGACACCGGTTATAGTGGCAGCAGAACCCGAGCGGAAACAGTACTGCCATAGGTTATATACCAAAAATAAAAGAACCAATGGTATTTCGTCCCTCGATCCGGTGATCCTAAGGCCAACATGCAAAACCTAGGAAAAGGTGTTGGAATATCGAGTTGACGTCATGGAAGGTTCAAGAACCTTCTAGAATGTTGCCCCCTTTTTATATATAAAGTCAATAGTTTATTATTTTGTACTCACTGGTTTGCGACGGAATAAAGTATTCCAAGGCAAACCATCTTGCAACTCCATTTTCACAACAAAAGGGTCACTGCCTACCACCATCGCATGGATTAGAAACAACCGTGCGAGATCGCTATCCGATTGAAAAGACTCAAGTTCTACCTGCCAGTTTCAAGACCCTGACAGTCATCAGATGAGAAGGCTTAGGAACATAGAAGATGATATTGGATTCGTTGAAGTGCAGCTAGGAGAGAGAAAGGGCGTTCTGTATCGATATACTGCAACAAGCAAACAAGCGCTAAGAAGCGGAGATGCAACTAGGAGAAAGCATATAAGTTTCAGTGGAGAGTTGCGTGCCGAATCGTTAGAGTTGGGGCCTCATAATTATTTTAGGATGAGTATGAAAATGACGCGGGAGATTGAGGGGGTCTGATCCAAAAAAAAAGAGATGGAGGGTCTGGAACAGAAGCTTGGAAGCACGTGTCCAAACTATCTCACAATAATCTGTCGCCAGCCCAAAAAAATGACGGCGAAGGCTCTGACTGATGACCAGGGATTGGCAGCTGACGATTGAAATCCGAACATCAATCTCTCACTTGTTACGACTTGTGGAAGCACAACAGCAGACGTGGTACTGCCCTTTACCAAGCCTTTACCAAGAATAAATAATCTTCGTGCAGTCTCTAAATTGTTAGATCTCGGGCAGCGTCATTTGTTCTGAAATACAATATACGAGTCTATTCAGTGTAACAACACCTTTCCCTTTTCCCTCCGACTATTCGCATCTTCCTTCAATAACAGGACACAAAATCCTGCTATTGCGAATACAACAACGGCAGTGTAGACGGGAACGGCACGGTTCATCACAAGTAATATACCGCCTAATATTGGTGCAATCATTCCTCCGCTGTTGCAGATCATATAAGCGTACAATTCAGCGTGCATAAAACGAGGGACGTACATCCTCGAGAGCGCCGAAGCAGTCCCACAAGCGGATCCGCGGACTATACCTTTCATGTAAACAATCTGAGGCTAACAACCAATACACTTACCTTTAGTACCAAAAATCTCAGGCGTCCATCCGTAGAGTACTGCCCACATAGTCTACATCATCGTCAGTTAGGAAGGCACAGATGTTAAGCACCCTCACAGTCGCGCTCAAACAGATCACCACAGTCGTCGTTCTCACTGCCCACGTCTTTTCCACAATGACAAACACAAGACAAAACATTGCCGTTGTAAACGTACTCAAGGCCAATGACCAGCGTCGGCCGAGTGGTGTCTCGACGAGCCATGCGCCCAGCTGAAATAAAACATAGTTCATGTCATGAGTTTATGCAAAAGAAAAGGGAAGGGGGTCCCTTTTTTGACTTACTATTGCTCCTGGAGTTCCACCAACAGTGAAAATCATCACATCCCACAAATTCTCTTCCAAAGTCTTGACGTGTTCCTCGCCACTACTGCCCATCTCCAATAATTTCGGTAAAAATACATTAAACATCGTAAATGCTGACGAAAGGTCATATGAGGGCGGCAGGTAAAAGGGATAGGACATACCTAGCGACATAGAAAACCACGCAGCCCAAACAAGCATCGTCGTCCTAAACCACTCTGGCTCAAGCACCATGCTCACACGATCCCACCATAAGGCTAGAGGCTTCCTCACCGGCATCGGTAGCAACCGACAGGTCCTCTCCATTTCAAAGATCGATGAATTCCGACTTGCTGTCGAAAGTACGCTTCTCCTCATGCTCGATGAGATTGATGCCTCTTGCCGTATATGTCGTGGACACGCGCTTGCATTGGGCATGTCAAAGCTTTCTGATCTCTTTTGTTCCCCTTCCTCATCCTTGTCTTCTTCCTTATTTACATCTTCTCCTCTAGAACTCGTGACCGTCTCAGAAGAAGAGGTCAGTGATATTTGCGGCAGAGGTGGATAAAGGTTCG
>Ga0153976_1000076_pt1 | contig 27606 bp, 26 predicted proteins | sample TSGA060MetaG_FD_104717 | JGI IMG/M metagenome (GOLD analysis project Ga0153976, IMG submission 104717) | Attine ant fungus gardens microbial communities from Georgia, USA - TSGA060 MetaG | ecosystem: Host-associated > Fungi > Mycelium > Unclassified | place: USA: Georgia, Yuchi Wildlife... | reverse complement strand
CGGGACTACAAAGTTTAGATTTCCTGTACTGACCGCTCTCATACTGATAACAAAACAAGTACACTTTACGCTGTCTCTTCTGGTGCGTCATGTGGTCTGAGAAAGTATAGGTACATATTTGCCGTACCAAATCTCAATTGGTGGGTCTGCAAATCCTCGCCGTAATCCAATCATCTCGAGATGGACTCCTATATTTTTCATCATATTCCACAATGAACGCTCTGCCTCATCGCGTTCTTTGTATCCCAGCAATATCACTGGAGGTGCCTCGCCTATCTGCAAGAGTTTTGACGTCGTTGATACAAGTGCAGGGAACGAGTCTGTGTTGTAGGCTACGTCTGACATGCTAATTCATTTTCACAGGAGTGGGATCAATCGACATTCACATGTTGAGAGGATGACCGACCGTACAGTATGGCATCGATTTTTCCAAGCGACCTCACACATTCGGGGAGCTCTTCGTCCCAGTCTAGAACGTCCGCGTGAGGCACATTATTTGGGTATAGAGATTGATTAGAGGAGGTGTTGTAACTAAGCAGTGGAATAGCGCTCTCTATGCGGAATCGTTCACAAACTTTTGAATGGAGTTGAAAAGCTGGGAAAGCATGCTTACCGACATCCGTCGCGATGATCTTGTCCATCTGTGTATCAGTCGACGTGGATTGAGGGCGCAATGATGCAAGTATGAGCGAGACAATGCCCGTTCCTGCACCTATTCGCATATTCAAAACAACTCAACACGGAAGACGCCATTTCTACGAACCTAGTTCGACTATGTGTCGTTGTGTTGGTGAGAACAGCTTGTCCCATAATATTCCGAGATGTCCGTTCAGTTGAGTGTCATTATGGAACATACGATGAAAATCGATGAGCCAAGAACCAAGACCAATTCCACTATCCCAGATTTTCTGTATTCTGCTTGATTATTCGTTTTTTCTGTGCACATATACGAAATGAAGATGTGAGACGCACTTTATCAAGATCAAAAGAAGTTTGTTCCGTAATTCTGAGTTCACGATGGTTCGCACCCTCTATTTCACCACCACCACCTCCACCTCCATTCGAAAGTCGATACACACGCTGTATCCTTTCTTGTTTCCTCAAAACTCCTTTTCCACCTTGTCCCTTACTCGAAAACAAAACGGGCACCGAAATCAGAGGAAATGGCACGCCCGATCCAATCCCCCCGTCACATAAATCAATTGAGGGGTTAACAGCAGCATCAGGAGAACACGCAAGTACAAGTTGCCATCGCTGACCCTCGCGTACGCCAATCGGAGGGGGTACAGGTACTTCTTTGAATGCAGAGGAAGGACGATAGGTAGTGAGTTTTGTTGCTTTCTTTACTGCAGCTGTTGTCGTGGGGATGGTTTTCTCAGGAGAGATGGGATCCCGGAGTGGCCCCACCCAAGAATAATAGATGTCTGATGCGAATTGGTATGGCTCTGTGCGGAGGTCATTGGATATCTGAGGTAAGATGTGGATTTGGTTCGTTGGAGGTGATTGGGTAGGTGGAGGACGGAGGAAGGATATGTAGAAGAACATAGTGAAGTGTATTAAACGTGAACTATCAAGTTGATCTGATGGCCGACAAATGTTATGTCATGTTCTTCGAAGACGAAAATATATTGCAAAATGTTAAATGGAACACATACTCAAACAGCTCCGTTGGCAAATCAAAAGATTAAAATTGCGATTCTTTAAAGGCCTAGTCAAGGATCTGACCACAGCCACTTCCACCCTGATTGGTGTAATAAAAATATTGCTAGCTGGTGAATCGACATGTCTGTCAAAATCGCTGTAAGAATGAGTCTCGAGCCATGATCTGGATCCTGGTTGGGATCCAACAATGAATTGCTATTTGAAATGAAAACTAGTAGAATGACGATCGACAACATGAATGCTATGGTAATGACATACTAATTTTAATATTGCAGATTAACAAGATTGAGATAATGTTAGTGTCCTCTTTCCCGAGGCACGTTGACGTCCAGTGCACGTCTAAATGATTGCCAGACCGTAGGTCCATACGCGTAATAAACTGCCCCAAATGCAGCACCACCCAAATGTGCCCAATGGTCAAATAACCTTTAATGCTCAATCAATGCCCATAGACAAGACACCACAACTATGGACGTACCGCCATCCTCTAAGGATACCTATTGTGTCCATTAGGACTAACCCTCCAACTCCATACTGGATGTTGATTGGATAGGATGGTGGTATGAATAATGCGATCTGCGAATTCGGAAACGCCAAAGCTGTGACCACTACCGAAGCATATATCGCTCCTGAAGCGCCCAGACTGGGAAGAATATCTGGTATTGACCTTTTGGCCACGGTCGAAGTGGCAGTGCCCGTGGTAGCAGAAACAGCCGATGCCCAAGTATCAATCTTCTTCGTACTGTTTGCTTGAGCAGCGAATTGGGCAACTGCACGAGGGTAGCGAAATTTGGTGCTGACTACATGTGATACCAAACCAGAGAACAGGCCGGCTTTTTGAGTTTGTAATCAGCTGAGGTCCTCAAAGCGACATATGATGACAACACACCAGAGATAAAGAAGGACATGAAGTGGAAGGAAGCAGTTGACTCAAACACAGGTGGTTTTTGATTTTCTTGTTCTTTGACAAGGTAATGGTACGCGGCTGAGCCTTTTGTCATTGGTGGTATGAGTCTGCAGTTGAAGGGGATCATTCAAAAACTCACCGAAACCCTCAAGAGCCAGGCAATTCATTACGAGATGTAAGAGACCCCGGTGACTACAGGCTTGCATCAGTCAAATCATGACATCCTCGTAGAAAGCCCGCACTCACCTGAACATACTCGTGAGCAATGTATATGAAAGACCTGACAGAGGATTGTGCATGAAGCGTACAACCATAAAAGACTGCCACCGTGAGACCTTCCACGCAGCCCATACGGCGGCATTCAACATGCATATCTTCCAGCACAGTCTTTTCCCTTCTGAGGCATCCACCCAAGGCTGAAGCACCGCAACAAGCCCTCCCAATGACCAAGCTCTGATCAACATAGGAAAGTCTGATATGTTGACTTGGACATCAGCGAACCAATCGCGAACTCCCTGGAATGGAATAGATTTTAAGCAAAAGGGGAATAGAAGTGATATGAAAAAACACACCTTGACAAATTCGGCTCGTTGAGCACGTTTAAGGTCCAGGTTTGTCAGAGCCGAATTCCAGCTGTGGTTTCCAAGTTTCCTCGTCCAATATTCTGTCTCAAAATCCGTCCGTTGGGCTGCGTAACTAATGGCTAGCAACGAGCCAAACGTAACGAACTGATCGCAGAGAACCATCAGAGGGGCTTAAGAGACCAGACGAAAACGTACCAAAACTTGCTTGATGGCACCAGGACTTCCTACCTTCTCAGTGAAAGCCTCTTGTCGTGTCTTCTCCAGGACCTTGGAATGGAGTGACGGAGCTTTGTCCCCTGCTTCTTCTCTTAATACATTGGTGAACTGGAAGTGTGGTCGTAGTGAAGAATGGAAACAACGGTTCCTGTACACAGGTCCTCTGAAAATGGTAGTCCATGTCTTCCGGGATCGTAATATCCACATCTGATTCAATGCAAAACCGTAGATGGGTGAACAGTTCAAGGATGACGAAATATTTGGGTTAGGTTTATGTTGACAGTTTACGTTGACGCGGCACCGGCATCACACCGGCATTCAACTGACTAGTAGCCCCCAATATCAGTTTCTACAAACATCATAATACATTGACTGGATATTTTATATTAAATCTAGACCATCCCAAACTTCTGAGCAGGGACGCTATCTCGATGAAACACGTTCAATACACGTTCAATGCGCAAAAAGAAAGAGGGTGGGTTTTCATTGGACAGACAACACCTGTTTATGTGAGTGTAGGGTCAGAACCTTAAGGTACAAGGAAGTCATGTTCATCATCATATAAGCAAAGTTCTCCTAGTCAATATACATCCTGTCGTCGTCGTTGCCACCGAATTTCCTTGGTTAAATTAATCTCAAATGTCTATCTGTTGGAAAAACATCGTGGTTAAAGGTGATAGCCAACTCGGAAGTTTATGAACTTGTCTTGAGTGCTGTCCCCTGCCATAACATTGTTAAATTTGATTTCTCGATGGATGGCATCAAGGAGGCAAACAAAATGTAAAGCCAGGATATCGTATTGCGGTTTGTGATGAGCTACAAGAACAGTTGTATTGATTGCTTCTTACAAAGGACTTCATGTTGGCTTTTTTATGGACTTCAATAAGAGCGTACTCGAGAATAACACTTACGATTGCCAAAAGAACAAATTCCAGTGCAATTTTCCGGTCATATTCTGAACCTCTTTTCATGTTCTGGAGCATGTAAGGTTTACCGTCTGGCTTGCACCTACAAAAGACTGTCCCAAAGCACCTTAGGCCGATTTTATCAATAGAAAGACCTTGAATGAGCGACCCCTTGGAATCAAAGATGGAAAAGGAGTCATGTAATTGCTCTCTGCCATCTCTTTCTACTGCCAGATCAACAACATTCAAGCAGGTGACCGTATCAGCGAATTTCAAGGACATAGATGGTCGAGTTAGGACGGTAGGAAAAAGACAGGGGCTGGACTTTGCAAGAAGTACATCGGCGTAGTTGAGGGTGATATACTCCTTCTTGGAATGTTGAACGTACAACTCGTGTGGTTTACCATGAGTGCCAAAACTAGCATTATTTATTCCAGCGCCGGCAAAACTACCTTCTGGAAAAATAGAGCTTAGATAACTGGAATGTGTTTTATCTGGGATTTTTTTCATCGGAAAATTCAATAGTAACAGTTGTTGAGGTATCCATGGGTCGAGAAAATTGCCGAGTCCAAGAAAACGGCCAAAGAAAATAAGTAGGAGCACGACCGATGATAGCCGAGATTGCCTGGTCAAAGCGTGTTCTAGCGTCGTGCTGTAACGCCTGTACGTTGATAAGGCCGATATGCCAAAGATTGAGTAATAGCAATCGCAAGAGGTGCCCGATAAGCAAGAGTCCATGTCTTCCAATGAAAGTGATCGAGATAGATCCATACTCGAGTAAAGACCATATTGATTGAGCCCATAATTGGACCAACCAGACGGAGTTGGTATCGGAAGCTATGAACAGGATCCAAGAGAAGGCACGCAGGGTGGTGATGAAATTGAGAGTATGAGTTCTTGAGAGTGCATTGAAAAAGCTTATGTAAACGAGAGTGATAGTCTTGAGTCCATGCGCCTGAATGAGATCATATTTAAAGAATGAGAATGAGATAATGATAGCTGTTGCTTGTGCCCTTCTTATCAAAACGACTGGATGATCAAGGCCAAAAACCAGGGTAACTGTTTCGAGCATTTTGGCGATGAAGGAGACTGCCATGAATAGAAAGGACATCGTGTGAATGAGGTACACTTGGAAGGCTGGCATCGTATAAACGAGATTATTCATAGCGTTTGGTCGGTGATTAGGAAAGGACTGGTTGAATCAAGGAATGTATAGCTTAGATGGGTTTGATGTTCTGTTGATGGTAAAAGGAGAAGCCTGACTGATTGGACACAGGGTGAGACAAACACTGGGTAAATATCAGTATGACGGCTGTGGGGGTTACAACATCGTTTATCCCTCCTTCAGCACTTGGGATACCAATTGACTGGTCACTGGCGGAGAATAGAGACTACCCGTTGGCATCATTGACATGCAGATGGAAGGTCAGACATACCTACCTATTCACTGACATGTAGTAGTTCCATAGACACATCCTCTATTTTACTGATATTCTTGATTCTCTCGGCCTCCTAAGATTCGAGCGTCTACCCAACGATAAGCAGGTCTCACTAGGGTGCATTTGTTGCAGCTAGTGATACGAGTTACATCGTTACCCCGGTAGTCTATTAATATATTGTACAAATCCTTTTTACGAATGTCTGCCTGAAATCGCTGTCACTTGTCCTGAGCCAAGTGTGACATGGCCTCTCGACAGGACAAGACTCTGGATACTCCGTTTGGCCTGAAAAGAAGCTAGCTATCAATGCAATGCAGGCTAATCAAAATTCTCGTATGGCTGTAAGGAAGCTATCAAGAGAGATTCCCATCACCACTGAGGTAGTTGATTGATATGACCTTCAAGGGCAAAGGGCAATGACATGCCAATGAGCGAGCAATGGGATAGTGACGTCAAAACTAATAGTCAGAGTACAGCACACAAAAGAACTGAAAAACGGTGCTCGATAAAAAATGAAACTCTTAATATCGTCCGTAGAGTTAGCTCGGACTTCATGGACTATGATAGCCGGCTACTCACCGGCTTGTGATTACTTCAAATTCTATAACTTCTCCTCTGTTCAGTCGAGTACGACAATAAGATGTCTACTAATCTTTCCAAAGTGGTTGGCTTCGAGCTCCCAGACAAACCGGTGCGTATAGCTATGATGTAAAGTATTGAACTCATGACTAAGTTGATTTGTCACTTTCATTATGTCTAGGTTGCGTGGAACAAACGCGACTTGCTCACATACGCGGTTGGTGTTGGTGCTAAGAATGACGAATTCAAATTCATTTATGGTGCGTTCATACTTTGACCTTGACCTGAAATTGGCTCTGACGATTATCATCATAGAATTGGGTGAGGATCATTTTTTCCCCTCAGCTACTCGGGCTATCTTAATTGTTCTAATTAGATCCTGGCTTCTCCCCAATCCCAACATACCCTGTTGTTCTCCAACTGAAGGGGGATGGACAAGATATCAATTTATTCGCTGAACGTATTAAAGGCAGGCCTATTCCTGGGCTGCCTCCTTTGGATCCCAAGCGTGTCGTACGTTCTTCGCTTGAAATTAGACGCGACCAAAACATTGGATATGATCCAATTCTAGGTCCATGCAACACAATCCATCGAAATTATCAAGGATATTCCTCTCGTTTCGGGGCCGGGTTGGACGTGGAAGACTCGGTATACCGGTATCAACGAAAATAGTTGCGTATCTCTTCCCTCGGTGGTCCTATGTGAACCTGATCTCAGGCCTAACGGCTGCTTAGAGACAGGTATCATCCTTACAGCAGAAAACAAACTCGTCGGCCCAGATGGCGAAGTCTACACTAAACTCTACGTGCGCTTCTCTTGTCTCACTTTCTAAGGATACGTTCTTCTGAGTAACCTCCAGAGCTCCTCATTCAACCTCGGTGCTAAAGCTACCGGTGAAAAATTTACCAAAGTCATTGCTAGTCCACCCAATGCAAAGCCCATCCCCAAAGACCGCGCCACCACACCTGACTTCACCGTCTCTGATTCCACAACTTTAGAACAAGCCATCATCTTCCGTCTAAGTGGGGACTACAATCCTTTACATATTGATCCTCAAATTGGTCAAGGTGCTGGATTCGGTGGTGTCATTCTCCACGGCTTGTCTACGTTTGGATTCGCAGCGAGGGCCGTGATCAAAGCTGTTGGAGGGAATGCTCCTAACAGCCTAAGGTTCTTCGGAGTTAAATTCACGAGTCCAGTCAAACCTGGGGATAAACTTGAAACGCAAATTTGGGAGGTTGGACCTGGACCTGAGGGAACGACAGAGGTGACATTTATCACTAAAAATGTGAACACCGGAAAGGTAGGTTGTTTGATGCAGTTTAGATGCGTTCGAGGGCTTATCAAATGAATAGATCGCTCTCGGCGGCGGAATTGCACATGTCAGGAAGCCGTCAGCTCAGGCTAAGTTATGAGCTTTGTAGGACGTGTGTCGATAAATGAAGTCTACGGGAGGCCTAGGAAATGCAAATCGTGGCATTTAGTTGGTCTCCTGCGTCATGTGGGCTTGAGTATCTCAAGTCAGTTCTTGTGGTGAAGTATTATGAGATACAAATAATGACAACTTTTGAGCGGAATAATGACTCTAATTTTCAAATTAGACTTGCTGAGTTTCACCTGAACAGATCAATCTAGTTTCTTTCTTAACATCCTGCCACGATCCATCATTGTGTCGGCCTCAAGGTAACATCCTTTCAACCATCTGCTTGTTTCTCCCTCCTTCAATTCCTGACCGTCCTCATAGAAGGCTGTCCGGGCATGTAAAAGCCGTCTGTTGTCAAATAAGGCAGTATCTCCTTCTTTAAGTGTATATCTGTAAGTGTTTGTGCAATTGTCTAGGAGATTTGAGAATTCCTTCAAAGCGAGATAAAACTCCGTCGGTGTATCAAGAGGAAGAGGAGCCTGAAAAGGCGGACTGTAATTGATATGACTAATGCGTCGGCAAGAGTTGGATATAGATGAAGTGAATGAACTTGGAGATGCGAGCTCGATTGTGGGATGCTCATAATGTAAGTGGTGTCCGTCATTGATATAATGGAACGCAACTGGTGTCTTTGTAAGAATTCCGAAATAGTCTGGGCGAGCCCGTCGAAGTTTCTCAGCAACTGCGAGCCCGTCGACAAAATATGATTCACCGCCCTGTACACGATTTCGTAGACAGTGCAGAATTTGCCACCGCGGGGGATGCTGGAAGTATCTGCACAGCACTCGGACATGAATCGCAATTTTCATCAGATATATGAACGACTTACAATAGGTCCATGTGCGGTCCTAAATCCAAATTCGTGTATGCAATGTTTTTACTATCCTTCTTGTTCATGACGTCCCACAGCAATCCGTAAAATGTTGGTCTGATTTCTCCAAACATCTCTGCCAACTTTCTTATCCCGCATTCTTCGTTTCCTGTCTTCTCATGTGGTACACCCGTGACAAAGAGCAGACCAAACTTAACCAATTGCACGATCCCTTTCGCTAACACTCCTGGAGTCCCTAATGCCTCATAGGGGATGAACAGGTCCGATTGTTGAATTGAATCAGTATCCCAAGGTTCTTGAACCACATCTTTGTGGAACGCATTGAATTTCCCCTCACCGGAATATGTCTCCAAGAAATCGCGAGAGAATACAGAATGATGGCCATCGGACCAGTCAATCTCGAGTTCACCTCTGTTGTTTAGTCTGATGGAAGAAGAAAACATAGATGAGGGCTTTATATCAAAAGGAATGTCGGATGTGCGATGAAGTTTCTGTTGAGTTGATGGGTTTATGCATGTAGATGATCGGCAGGAATCACGAAGCCAAACGTAAGGAAATTTGATTTTGAGGGCGTGAATCGTAACCCCTGTTTGTGTCGGTGTAATTGATGACCAGCTGCGTCGAGTACAGATGGAAGTGCCAATATGGCTGACATGTCGACCAAGGGCCAACTGAAATGTGCGGGCAAGCATAGTGTCGAGTTGGAGTAAAACAACAGAAGTAGCTGGAGATGGCCATGATTGAGTTTCGTTATCAGTCCCAATCATTGCTTGACATTGATCTTGGGCCCAGTGTCCCAAGATAATCATTGCAGAGGATTACATTCATTTTTCAGAAAAAAAGCTGGCGAATAGTGGTTTCGAGACATGCTACCCACTGGCAGGATAAGCTAGAGAAGATTAATTGAGTCAATGGTAGAAATGGTAGAATTATAGCCCAGGGTACTTTGTACTTGGGTTAAATTTCTAGTAAGAAAATAACACACTTTATCTACAGAAAGGCGCGATACATTCTACTGAGCCAGTGATACTGTATGCAGGATTTCATGAAACTAATAAGCTAGTGTTCAGTGAAATGATATGGCAGACACCGCGTCATATACACCAGTATTCTGAGCTTTTGCTGATGTGAAAAACTATCAGATTTAGTCAACTTCCTTCAACATAATAATAGATTTGTTTCTCAGATCAGTAACAGTCTCTGACATTCGTCTCATGTCTTTCCCATTGCCATTCTAGCTTTCATTCTCTTATTCTCCGTCCTGTCCTATCTAAGTAGTGTAACCCATTATCTACCATGGATTACGTGCAAGCACCGTGTAACAAATTGTTGAATTTAAAAAGAAAAGTTTTTCCTGATGTTGTTCCCACACAATGACACCTGAAAATCAGTAACGCAAACTTCATCTGTCTCTCATCCATTTTTCCCAAAAGTAATACCGTTTCTATACTCTTGAACATCAGTTGATCCAGAGGTCCAAGGCACTGATCTTGGGAACAGATTTTCAATTAGAGGTTTACATGATGGGGACCCATGACCCGGAGGATTGGGTATCATGTTCCTAGGAAAAATTTGGACACTGACATGATTGTTGTTGGGTTGATGGCACAAAAAATACACGGTTGACTTGATTGAAATGTAGTTGACAGAACGACACCAATCTTTGCTGGGTCATTGTACGACTGTCCGCCGTGTGGCATCCATCACGAAGAATTTCCGTGACCCATTTAAAACGTTCCTTCGCTTTGGTAGTAATCGCCATCGCAACTACCCAATGTCCCAAGTGCAAGTACCAAATGTTCAATCTATCGTTCGCCCTACTGCTGGTGCTTTGCTCATAGGTGTTTTGTTCTCTGTCTGGTGATCGTCTATCATCCTCTCGAGCTACCTATTCTTATTAACTTTGGCGGGACAGCCTGTTTGGAGCAAACACCCTACAGACTTGGTACTACTATCAACATTATCCAAACGATGGTGCATTTCTTCGGACACTAGTACGCAAATTTGTAATTTTTATGACATCTTCGTCTGATATGTCCGATTGAGGTCGCGGGGGTCTGGTACGCCTGTTGCCATATCTTTGGAGTTCTCATGGACAGTCCCTGTCAGGATTCTTGAGGTCTTGCATGCGATTTGCGAGTGTCATGCAATTTACTTCTATCTGGTTCAGAACTTCGACAACATACCTGGACTAAATATTACCCCATGGTATGAGCCTGTAATCTCGTCCATCTTGTTTCTCAAGTTATTTTTTCGCTGTCCTGTCGCTTAACAGGAGTGCTACTGTGAGTGATAACTATTTGCTTCTTCTGTTGCTGCCTACGTGTTAATGACATTCTCGACAGATGACCTTAGCTATCACAGTAGGTCCTTAGATCCAGTCGGAAAATTATGATGAAATATTTCTGGTCCAGGCCATTCTTATCTTGATCATCCACTTATTTTTCGCATGGCGAGTGTATATATGTGAGTCGTTTTGGCATTATCAGCTGACTCTCACGTCCTGAGGCTATGCCCAGTGAGCGGGCGGCAGAAAATTGTCCCTGTCATAATTGTATGTTGTCTCCTTGTCTCAGAGGTGCCTTTGACGTAGCTCCATCAGAGTGGGTTTGCCGTGGCTCATTCAGGTAAGTAGCATGAACTCAAGACGAATAACACTATCCTTATCGTCACCTCTGCAGGAATGACGTGGGGTATGTTGATTTATGCCTATAATCTCTTTTTACTTCTCACCCTCATCCTCCAAAGTTGTTGTTGGCCAAAGGTACGCGGTATACTTACATCATATGCCCCGTGAACTCATTTTTGAGTGTAGCTTTGCAGCTGGGAGCTACTCCAAGTTTCCTCACTCAATTAAAGTACTTTCCTGATAATTACTATGAGTTATGGCTTATTAATTTATCTTGGCAGTATACATCAACTGTGGCCCTTGTTGTCGGTGTTGTTACCGATCTTCTAGTTGCCATTTCCTTGGGCTACTTCCTCAATCGTGGCCGATCCGGACTTTTGAAGTACATCTCTTGCCCTTCCACAGACTGCAAATCTAATCTGCCTGTAGGACAGACAAGATAATCAATAGGCTCATTTTCTGGTCTGTTAACATTGGGATCTTGACGAGGCAAGTGAAAAAGTGCCAGTTTATACACTTGGATCTCACACCCTATCCCAGTCTGACAGATTTTGTTGTTGTTATGACTGTAAGTCACAAAAGGACGTGTTGTGAGTCGATGCGTTAACACTTCATTTAGTCGGAATTGGAGGACGACCTTGTATTCTTGTCAATCTATCAAATCATCTCAAACTGTGAGTAATCAATCACTCGGGTCGTCAGGTCCACTTACCCCAGGCATTCAAACACAAGTATACGCTGCCTCAATGCTAGCTACGTACATAAATATGTCACTCTGATAGTCACTCCTCTCTGACATTGATCCTGCAGGTTGAATTTGCGTCCGTTTACGAGGAACCACGTCCTTGATGAGCACGGTACAACCCTTGAAATCAACAGTTTTCAGGTGGCGCCTATCAGCACCACAAATGAGGTATCTTACAGATAAAGCTGGTAGGCGAAGTAAACTAACTGGCCATGTAGACCTTCTATGCTGAGCGCAGTATCACCACGATTAACGATTCTAACAAGGACGGCAAGGTTGTGAGTAGACTGCGAATTGTTCTGGACGACATCATATTGATATTGCACTGATCATAGGTCTCGTTTCCCTGACCTTTGTGCTGATGTTACTTGGGCGATAGAGACATCTGTAGGTGGAATCAGAATCATTAAAGTTAGATTTGGAGGCTATGCTGTGTATTAATCCTTAGTAACGTATACAAAGATCGAGAAAATTGTGATATTTTTATTGTGTGAGGTAGTAGTCTTAGCGTAAGTGTGTTCATGCGTGACGAGAGAGGTGGTTCGGGATGAATCAAAGGATGTATTGAGCCACTGGGGCCGGGGACAAAAAAAACTAAGAAAGATAGCAACACAGCCAAGTAAGGAAACATACCCAGGAATGGAAAACTGGGATCAACAGATTATTGTTGAAAAGGAGCATATGAGCCTCATGACTTCACATGTTCCTGCAGCAATATTTAGTAACTATATAGATATTTGGCGAAAAACCCAAGGGGGATGATGGTGGTAAGAGAAAAAGAGGCACCTAAAAAGTCCAGTGATACTTGATTGAATACTACACTGTGATATTACAGTAATGTTCAAATATCGCATGATATTAGGCTCAGTTGATTTAAAAACCATCATACTGAGCGTTGAAGTCAACTACCAACTGAGAATTACCAAGAACAATGGAGGACATCACATCCACTGATTCTAGAGTCCATCACCATTATCAAAACATAGTATCTACATATGTATTTGGAACCTTATACCATTTTCAAGAACACTGATGCAAAATACAATGCATCATTTTGTCACGCCTTTGAGTGATGACATGTCGGTTTGAATGGATACTCTTGATGTAATTTTAGCCCAGTTGATGTATAACCTCAAGCGTATGTCATCTAAGAAAGCATCTCGACTCCAACTATCTAGTGATTTTGTTTAGGAGGGTTATAACCTATTACCAAAACACAATCATTGGCTACTGTCAAACCTGACGGAAAATTGATACTCACTAATTTTCCTGTTCTTGATGACGCCCCATTTGAAGCGTTTGACATAGAGAGATAGCCAGAAAAGACTAGAGAAAAGAATGACGGCCTTGATACCGTACTGCTTCCTCTGATCGTGTTCAGGCTCAGCAGCCCAGCTGAGGAAGGTGACAACGTCCTTGGCCATTTGCGATGTGGTCGCCGGAGTGCCTTTAGAGTATCAATGACGCTACTGGTGTTTAAGAAGCACTCAACACGCACCGTCATCATATTCGACGAGACCATCGAAAAGAACACGAGCCATAGAAATGGCCCCGCCAGGGAAGTAGGGGTTGTAATTCATACCTTCACGGACTTCAACACCAGCAGGGGGGTCCATATAACCAGTCAAAAGCGAGAAAACATAGTCCTAGCATATCTTTCAAAAAAGATAGCGACCTCATATATGACTCTAGAACGTACAGCACCGCCATGGCGAGCCTTGATGATCAGACTCAGGTCAGGAGGAAGTGCACCCCCATTTGCAGCACGAGAAGCCTCTTCATTAGGATAAGGTGGAGGCATATAATCCGAAAGTTTTCCAGGACGCTGGAACATTTCGCCCTCATCGTTCGGTCCATCAGTGTATTCCACCTCCTCAGCCATAGCACGCGTTTCATCTGCCGTGTGCGAGACACCGACAAGGTTTCGCCAAGCGATACGATCAAGAGAGTGGCATGCAGCACAGACCTCACGGTATACCTGGTAACCCCGGCGGATGCTGAAATTGGATTTTTTTGATAAGAGACAATAAATGGCTAAAATTGGACACACCTGGCATGGTCGAATGAGTCAAAAATACCCTTGTGGGACCATGGGTAAGCAGCAGGATGGAGACCTTCGTCACTGAGATGGCTGGCGTGGACTTCACCAATGAAAGGGAGGGTGCCGTAGAAATGAGTATACCAGGTTACTGAGCCAAAGGTAAAAAGCGAAACGGTCGCAAACAATGCGCGCGACCTTGCGAATGTCTTGAGACTACATTAAAGGTAGTTTTCCTCTTTGGTTATAATGTACAAACCTCAAGAGCAGAAACCTTTGTTGAAGCAAAGCGGATCTGTAATGTCATAACGATGAGTCGCGGGCGTGTAGACACGATAAAATACATACCGAAGCCGTGCGGGAGCCAGACAGCACAGTCAATTGAGCTCGACTAGGATGGCCGGCCGGTCTGAAGGCTTGTGCAGCCAGCCTTGACAGCATTTTCTTTGGCAAGGGGAGGAAAAACTGGGTGACTTTGTCGCGCGTGACCCTCCTTCGGGATGGAACGGGGAATTTCCAGATAAAATTGGTTGCTTCACGTGACATTCTGTCACGCTAGCCATCGCCATCGCCAACGCTGGACCTTTCAAATCAGAATCTCAATTCTTTCTACATAGAGGCTCAAGCTCCTGCACGTTACGCAAAAACCCTGAAAATGGAGATATCAAACTACAACGAACATGTCGGAAGCTTCCGGTCAGACCGACATATTTTCGGAAGCCAATCCTCCAACTTCCCAAGCTCCCATAGTTAATATAATATTGATGTCAGGCACAGCAGCACAATTTGTATTCTCGCGAGTCGTCACAACGATCTTATCTGAGGTCTTGTAGTGCATAAATCTATCGTGGGAGAATCGACACAGATTATATAGCAAGCAGCGCTACATAAAAGTAATAAATGCCAACGTAAAAGTTCGAGAATCCAGATACAGGCGTTAGATACATGACATCGTCATTGTGAGCTCACACAGTACCCTCTCTCTTTCTCAGAAAATACATGCGCAGAGTTCTACCAAGGTTCCATCAGTCTACTGAGCACATGGCATTAACAGCACATCTAGACACACCTTCTGCGCAGCAGCACAAGCACATACCCGCCAGGCAAGCCATGCATCCGCCACCGCCTGAATCCTTCTGAGGTGCCTGCTGCCTACAGACCGGAGATAGCATCTCGTAAGATTTTGCATACCGAGCTTAGCTGCAGAATAAGCATTACGCACACATATATCGGTTGTGGACCGGGTTGAGAAGCATATCCTGGGTTCCCACCCGGAGGAGGATAATAACTCTGAGGTGGTTGCTAGATTTACAGTTGATAAGAGGACACTGCGGGCACGGTTGCTATTAGAGTAAACGTACTTGAGGATAATAATTTCCTCCCGGGGGCGGAGGACCTGAAAGATCGCATGAATTCGTCAGTTACACTGGAGTTTGGAGCACCCCTCCAACGGTGAACCGGCAAGAGACAGGATATCCAATTAAGAATATTCAATCTCGGATCCGAGAACTCTCGTCCTAGTCCACCGAACAACATACCTTGCGGCGGGGGATAGTAACCACCTCCCTGAGGTTTCCCATAGTAGTCGTTTGCGCTCATGTCAAAATTTCAAAGAGTTTAGAAAAAGTAAATGGAGAGAAGAAGGAAAAAGCTGTCACGTTTTAGAGGCGTGCACGATTAGAAAAGGGCTATCACACGGGGTCGCTCTTCTTGCTGCGGGCTTCGGCTTACTAATCTTGTGGCTAATTCGTTAAAAGCAACCACGAGGCTGTCACTCCGCCGAAAATTTCTTGGGTCGGCTTTCCCTGCACCTGACGTGCTCCTCTACATTCCGAGATACACGTGTTGATCAAACTGCATGACATCATGCTGCATTACTGCTTCTCTGACGGTGATCATTGAGTCCAATTAGGACGCCAACATAATATTTGACACACGGAATCAGAAAATCACACCGACAACGAAAAAAATCTACACTAGGACTACGAACCCATCATTGAAGGCATATAAGCTAACATCCTGGCACCTTGTCGGATAAAACATAGCGACAAACGGGTGGGTGCTTCAGCCACAATAATGATAGCGGAAGCCAAAGCACACAAGGAGGAAAAAATCAATCGTCATAAAAGCATTTAAATACGAAAATCAACATACGAACAACTGTATACTGGCTCAAAGCCAAAACATCAAAGGGTCTCGTTCTTGCTTCGGCCAACACAGCAGCTTGCTCTGCTAACCGTATTCCTCCGAAAGAATCACTCCTAAGGCCAGCATGAATGGCATTGGATATGAAAAAAAAGAGTCCAGGGCATCACCCTGACCTTCACTTACCCTGACAATCTTGCAAGTCTAACCCCAAGCTGATACCGTCCCCTCCACCGAATACTGACATCAGGAAACAAGAAAAACAGTCCCAAATTTCCTTGAAGATCTTCAAGTTGATCTATCGTGGAGACGAGATTACCATACAAAATTGGCGATGCCGCCTGGTGTCCAACATTTGACCCCGTATCCAATGGCGTCGACCCATCCTCCGAAAACAATGACAAATGAGCAACCAGGAATGGCAGTTCCGCCTCCCTACAGATGGTGGATATAACAAAAAATAGAAGCAATCAAGAACGGAAATTTATATCAATAACATGACAAAGTACAACCAACGACGTACGGCACGAAGGCATCGCCACGAGGATCTCTCACAGTCAGTCGCGCAATAATTGGCGGGGTTATAGGCAGTCGAGAAAGACTCGAATGGCCAAATTCTGCTGTTCTCTGTGGATGCTGGACAACCTCAAGGTGGTATGACCTAGACAATATCTTGTCATCCAACCTTCGCACATTCTACCCCATATAATACGCACCTCGTCTGAGGATCTACGAGGAGCGATGCGACCTGAATTTTGGGCCTAGGTCTGGAGAGCGTGGGGAGTTTTGGAAAGTATTCGTTTTGACTCGAAGGAGGGCTGAGACTTGCACAGGATGAGGGTTCGTATAAGACGGAAGAGGGATACGACCGTGGAGAAGAATAATTACTGCTGCCCACATACTGCTGAACAAAACAGCAGTTTGGTATTGATCCAGATACATATATTATTTGAGAGAATGTTCTTCTGGCCCAACGTCGAATGAAACTAATTGTGGATGACACATGACAATCGTTCTTCATGAACATAATTATTGTCGGAAAGGAGCGATGTAACTCATAAACCGATTGTTGGTCAGTCATACGTCTGGTAAGATGACAGGACTGATGGTGATAAACCTTGAATACGAGATCAAAGTCTTGACGTCGCGATGTCCTCCTAATGTTGAGCTTCAAGGACACCGAACCGTCATGACTGTGATTGTGTACGTCGCCGGAGCTAACGTACGTGTGGGTCATCGAAGTCTGATATAGCACCCCCTGTTTTGCTGTTTAGCACTGGAAGATGACCATCAGGATGAATGGGAGGATATATTGATATATGGATTCTTAAAAGGGGTAGGAGCCTTCATGGGATGTCAACACATCTAAGGTTCTGAAAATGTCAGATCGGTAGTCAGATCGGTAGGCTATATCAGGGGCCAATCTGGCAACCCAGAAACGTGAAATCCAAGCGCCCTCTAACAAATGTGATGGGAATCTTTTTGGAAATCTGCCTTTGAAATCACTCACAAGTCCCAGGAAAGAAGCGAAGAAAGACTTAAGATTATAAATTACATTAGTGAGATTAAACATTCTTTTTTACAGTACTCCAGGTGCCTGCTGCTGCAGAAACGATAGTCGCAGCGACAATCATCGGTTTGACTCCAGCTGACAAAAGCAATTCGGGATAAGATTTTCAGAAGATCATTTTAAGATGAAAATTTCTTGCCTGTAGACTTGTAAAGTGCACCCGTCAGGGCCCCGGCAGACATGCTGCCAAGAGTATCGTGTTTTCCGCGCATTGAATCAATAGAGGAGTTGATAGCATTATATACAAGGGCTTTAAAAGGAAACGGGCGAATCAGAAAGGGAGGTCTTCGAGAGAAAGTACACACACCCATGACACCAGCTGAATTACCAATAAAAGTACCTCTTCGCGTGACAGAATTGAGAATGCTGTTGATCCGTAACCTAGAATTTGAGACAGCGAGCGGCCGTCGAGCACCCTCCCGTAGCCCCCACACAGCACCGGAGGCAAGACCTGCATGAACATGTGACAGACAAAAACAATAAGCAAGCTAAGAATGGGACAAGCAGGATGACGAGAGGATGGCACAGGAAGTAAGCGAAGTCCAGAACGAGAAGATGCAATCGCAAATTAAGTAGCTTGAAAGAGATCTGACGACGCACCACCCAGATACATAGTACCTGTCCCATAACAAAGGTCATCACTCCACCCCCTTGAAGGAATCGCCGTATCAGCGCCGGGAAGCTCGTTTGTTTTGTCATCATCGAGAAGTAGATAGTCTAGTTTGTCTCCTAAACCAGCCAAGGGGTGTAGCCTTGCTGGGTCATACGCAGCCATGAGGAGGTCGTTTGCTGTTGGAGCCTGGCTTGATGACGAGGCTGCTGGTTCGGTCCAGGAAGTGTCTGCAGCACGAGAGTCATTAGAGTCCGCGTGGATAGACTGGGCAGACATTTTTATGATAACAGAGAGGACGACGAAGTGTAGAATGAAGACGCGCTCTCGAATGCTGTCAAATTTCGAGACGCATGTCCACGTGACTCATATCGTTGAACCACCGACTTATTAGAGGAAAAGAATTTATGTTGTCCCGCGAACTCATCCGTTGTCTCTCTCGGAAACTTGCTACACCTGCGTTCCATTTGACTTTTGGTCGCCGGACTGAGCCCAGTTTCAGGAATTGCCAATTGATATCTTCCAGAAGTAGGCACATGCCCTCATCAAATCTCCATAATAACCCTGGAAACAGGATGGGCCACTTCTGTAACCCCGCACTCGAACATATCTGACCCAACAGAAGCGGAAGCTATTCGTTGGATGGAGAAAGGTGCCGCTAAATATGGGGTAGGTGACGTACAAGGCGCGAAAGAACTCTGGAAACGCAGTTTGGAAATCAAGAAAACCGCTGAATTGCTCTTCAAGCTTGGCCTGACTCACTACCATCTCAGTCAGTTTTCCTGCTTCTTCAGAGTGCCACCTATATATCATGAGAGATGACAGAGGAATATGACGACGCGATATCCGCATGGAAAGAGTCGATTGCATTCGAGCCATGGAGTTCAAATCCACATATGTGTATACCGAGCGTTTTTTTCATTTTTTTACATACACTGATTCCGATCAGATCTTGCAAATGCTTACATTGAATCACCTGGTATGTCGATGTCAGGTATCTGTCGTCTTTAGCACCTAATAATCATCATAGTTCCTCGACCGGACCTTGCTTTACACCACCTCTAGTAGGTTGACCCACATTCCATCTTGCCATTCTGATTTGACGGCACTCACCAGTATGGCTTATCTTCATGCAATGGATTCTGAATCAGCCTTCAACTATGCCGCTGTTTTGGAAGCCAGTCAGTTCTTTTTCTTTGTTTCCCTTGTATTCAAACCCGCGATAGTCCTTTGTCTAATATTAATATATCCTCACCTTCATCGTGTGTGGGTTTCTTTTTTCATTCCAGCCGGTCAACTAGTTCAGGCGCTTGAAATGTACAAGCGTAGCAAAGAACATGGATTCGAGCAAACCGCCATACACATCCGAAACGTAAATCGTATTTCATCTACCCGTCACCGTACAATATCCGTCCATTGACTTTTTACATAGGTGAGCGCCAAGATTCAGAAGATTAGGCAGCAAGAAAATGCCGACATCTCCACGACAGGGTCCAACGATAACACCACTTGAGTCCGTAGGGCTGAATCTCATGACACCTGTTATGCTTCGAAGTACCATATGATTCTGGGCACTAAGAGTTTGTTCCGTCCCGGATTTACAGCACCTCGACATACCCATTGCAACTGTCAAGAAATTCTATTGTCATTAATTTATTTTTCTTCATCAGCAACCCCAACATTCAACCTTGAGGAAATGCTTTGCCTGCATCACGACTGATTCAATTCCAGCCAGCCAATTGGGAACACAGGAACAGCACTCAGGATAATTTTTGCGCTCCGTCTGTGCCTATTGGATAGGAACCGCCCTCTTGTCTTGTGGATTCCATGAAGGGGTACCCTGAGCCTAGACTGTCAAGGATACCCCTCTGATATCTTCCTGGTTGGCAGAAAGTTAACGTTAAGATTTCAGGAGGGTCCTTGCCGCAGGGGCTCCGTTTTTTTCACTCGAGTAATATAACTATTTGAAGATCTCAAGAGACTTTCTATTTTTCTGATTTTAGTTTGTGGGAATATAGCATAGAAAATTCTCTCAACAAAATGGTCTGAGTTTGTCCTCGGGGCATATCAACTGTTTACAGCCTTCTTGTGGATTGATTATTTGGTGTATGGCGATTGCTGAGTAGAATTGCGGTTCTATTTCGCGGACTGCCACCGAGCCCCGCGTTATAAATGGATGATTTTAGAAAAAAATTGCGGTTCTATTGCCTAGAATTATGATGAAAACTCATTGTCTTGGGTTGTACAGTGGACAATGGTAAAATTCACGGCGGCAGTAAACCTTGAAGATTGTAAACCTATCAAAATTATTTTCAGTCAACTACGAGGCCCGCGTGCGTTGAAAAATGTTAGGTGACGGTAAAAAAATGTCAACACCACCAATACATGAAATGGAAAATCCGACGAGTCAGCGGTGATAATTTTTGTTCTTCCGTGAAAGAAGGAGACTAGTCTCCTGGTCATATACTGCTCCTTGCTGATACTAGCAACTGTATGCCCTCTGCCAAATCGGGCCATCAAAGACAGGAGCTTTGCCGGTGGGCGCTCAAGAACCTGACATGTAATCCAGGCGTTTGACCTATCCAAAGGAACTCGAGCTTCGGACTGTATGTAAGTTCATCCTCATTGGATCCTCAAATGTGGGTCATGACTCTGATACTCAAATGTGATAGGGGTAGCTCAAACAGTCCGAGACTATCATGTAGCTGGGAACGCACATCCCTAACACCACATGAATAAAGGAACGAAACTGAGCGACAGTTCAATTGTTCAATTGACAGCTTCGGGGATACTAGCTACGTTATGTAATTCATCTTGCAGAACGCTTAGAGCAATCCGATACATTTCTTCCTTGATTACAGGTTACAGCGAGGCAAGTCACGAGGGTGATTCGAACGTTGGCAAGAATGCCAAACAAGTATAGGGCCCTCAGTGAAGATATGTCGCGGTGATCGGGTGGTACATTCACTGACGCTAGAGTTCAGTACATCCGAGCTACCGAGGACATTCTGACACGGAACGAGATCAGATTCAAATTTTGCGCCTGAAATTGCAGCTTTGCAGCAGGTCCAGGACTCTCCTGAAACGAATTGCTGGAACGAATTGCGGTGATATCATTTGTCTTTCTGATGAATGAATACCCATAAAAATATCGACAGTGTTAGCATGTTGATTTCCTATCTATCGGGTCTTGAGCGTACTTGAGAATAAAGCGATCCCCGTATGTATCTAATATGAGGCAGGACATGACAGGAGAACCTAGGGCCTGTTGAGGGATATCTTCGACTAGGTATTTTGATATTCCCACTCCATACTTTCAAGTGTTCGGAACAAGGCCTAGAACGCCACTTGGGCTAGCTAGATTAGACGAAGCAGACGACTGGAGATACAGATGCAATCAGATGCCTCGCGAGGACCTGGATAGGTAGATACCCCTGTAGATTTGACGGCCCAATAAGAATGCAGAAAGCTAGGCAACATAGATAAAAATAAAGATGAGCGCCCCGATAATTTCAAAGACAAAAAGAAATGAGGGAGAGTTCCCAAGAGAGGAAGGAGCGCAGCAAGAAATGCCTTCTCATTTTCCGAAAGCCTTTTTACCACGAGTCTATTTTGAATAACAAAAGACGATGATCAACTTCATTTGCGGCAGTCAGCCCAGCAAAACCCTTTCTAGGTTATGCAGCTGTCTACTACGTATACCGTCTTCTCATCAAGCCAGAAGCTGCTGGATAGCATCGAGATTCCAGTGACAATAGGAGCGGAAAGGACTTATGAGAGCCGGACTAACCTTGAATAGAGTATCAAAGACAATAACCATGATCCAATTAAATATTGTTGTTTGTTCTGCCAATGATGCTGTGTCATCCATGACAGCATGGCAAAAACGCAACACATGGCACACCTTTCCCACAATGCAGTGTCAAAATCTTCCTCGATTGATGTGTTGTGTTGAAGTCAGTGAGCTATGCTCCCTTCCTCCAGGTGTCTGTGGAAGCAGTGCATTGTGTTGGAGCCAGTAAGCTACATTCCCTTCCTCCACAGTCTGTGGGAGTAGTGAGTTGTGCTGAAGGCAGACATCTGTACACATCAGACTGAGGTGATTGATTGATTTTAACATTAATGTATGTCTTGCTGATGTATTTTAAACTGAGTATCTTAACCTTGGCAGGTACATCAATATAGTTCTGTATGCATCAGACTGAGACTAAGTGTCTTGATAGTTCTATTCTTGTTATAAAACTAAGGCTGCCAGACAAGTACCAACATACAGAACAAGACATACAAACACACTGGGCGCCTCAAGACACGAGAATATAGGCTAGCAGGAAAATGAAGAGCATAAGAGATAGATTGAATGACACTACCAAGATTGGACCAAGCTTATCATTCCCTTACAGAATCAGCATAAAGGCTTTGTTGCTCCCTTTCTTCATACCCAGTCTATGGAAGGGAAAAAATCCATCTGCAAGGTGGACGTGTACAAACGATGTATTTTCCTAGTCACAAAAAGACCCAACAGACAAGTAATCCATTTACCACCCAGATCCCGTCCATCAAACATATCCATGCTGAAAAGCCCAAAATCAATCGAAGAACCGCTTCCCGTCTCCACTACCAAAAGATCAAAGATATCTAGGAACTGAGAGATTGACTCGGACAAATGGGGAAGGCAGAATCTGCGCAGGAGGCATGGAACACAAATTTGGCTAACGACCATTGACAGTGGCTGTTGAGTCCCTGCGGTTTGTCCCTGAAGGACCAGCACTATGTATCTTGTCTTGGGACCTTGTGTTGTTGCTCACCACAGGCTGGGAAGGTAATTTGTTCGGGTGATCTGGAATGGCATCGATATCCTTCTTTGCTTCCTCCCAAGCTTCCAAATTCTGTCAAATGAAACATCAATCGGCTTGATTCTGTGCACCTAGATATAGCAGAGCCAGCATACTTCCTTACACCATTCACGATGACTTCGCGCCATATTAATTGCCATTTCCCGAAGGTCTGCAACTTTCTGTCGCTGAAACCTGTCAAGGTCCGCCTGGATTGTGGAACTCGAGTACTTCAAATCTTGAGTTGACAAGTGAAGAGCATCTTCCAGCTTGTGTGTGAGAAAGGTCAGACATTTCGCTCGCGCTAGGTACAAGGTGGACATTTTCACCTGAGAAATCGTTTCTCTTGTCTTCGTGATACTATTACGACGAGCAGTCTCGGGGTCCACATCCATCATTCCGTGAAAAGTATAACTCAGAGCATTCAGGAGCCCCATACCAGGAGTCCTCATTTTTCGCCGAGCAGGATTTGGCCCAGGGTGAGCCGGCAATGCTGTCGGCCAGGAGTTCGCCTGATTATGCTCTACAACTGGGTCATTATCTGGTGACTCCTCTCCCACAATCTCCTGACTTGAAGAAGTGGGTGAATTCTGTTGTTGGTTAGGCTGATTAGATGGAACTGATAATCTCCCTCGCGCCAAAGCCTCTCCCAGCCGCCTAGCCTCGTGTTCGCTCTTTTCTAGCTCCTCTAAATACTCACGTTTAGTTACGAGTGCGTCCTGAGTCATCTCATATTGCACATTCTTCTGATGTCGATAAGCCAACAGTTTCTTAATGATCGAAGCGAACTGTGAATATTCGTGCAATGGTTCCGCCCAATTCTGCTCTAGGTCCTGAAGCTACTCAAATATACTCAACAATTTATCTTACAAGTGTAAGAAGGACTTACCAGTTTGGTAGTAGACATATATGTGGCGTCTGCGGCTTGACCCGTCTTCTCGATCGCACTTGCAAGTGCCCCTGTTTCATTCAGGCTAAAGCTATTCAAAGCAGCACCTAAATCAGCGTGATCTTGTGCACAGTCTATCATAAGCAATCAGCATGTTAAATTTAAGATGATGAACCTTTTTCGTACCAACCCAACGCTTGACTACCCTTCGAGTGATCTTTTCCATTGGACCGCTCAAATGATTGGCAAATTTATGGGTGAAGGCCTCGGAATCAAGGAATCTCTGATCAGGATTGCGGAGGGGATGAGCTGCGGAGGGATTAGAAAGTACACTGTATGCTGGAGAAGCGGTCTGATCTGTCGGGTCATGTGAAGGGGCTTTCAGGATGTTCTTTGGCAACAGTGTAATAGGCGGTGATTTTAGGACATCCATCTGTAATCATGAGTGAATAAAAAGGAAAAAAAAACAGTCACTGAGCGCACCCATGATACTTCCCCATCCAGAAATCGGTGGAACACATGTTCGTTAGACAATATAGGATGACGAGCAATGCGGTTAAGGAACGTTTGTAGCATCCGTTTGCGCCGTGAGATCAAGGCTGCATCTTCTTTCGCCTTCGCCTGCTTGACTGCATAATCTCCAATCGTATTCTTCGACGGAATGGGAGGTATTATCAGCGTTGGATAAAGCTTGACCATACATTGCCGGAATGACTCAAATTCTGAGTAGCGGTGCTTAGCTTCTGCATTCTGATTCTCAAAATCAGCGACGACGCTTCTCTGCCTTACAAAAGAGTAACATACACCAGTTCTGATGATGTATATGATGTAGGGTGAGTTTGCATTGACCGACGTCTTCTGCGCGTCTGTGATCTAAGAGACGGTCAGTCAGTGAGCTTTGAAGAAAGCTGAAAACGACGTACCAAGATCTCTACATCATCTCCCGAATGCAAAGCTCGATCAGTGCTACAGCAGAACTCGGTCTTGGGATCGACTTGTCCCTTGCGAGTACCGGATGAAGAAAATGGGCGAGAGGAGGAGGAAGGTGACAGCTGGTCTGAGGCTTCAGAAAGAGTGGTTTGGAAGGTTGATGGTGTTTCCAAAGGTAAGCGACTAGCATCCCCAAAAGGATTCTCATCCTCATCCATGGTTGATTGTTTCAGAAGCGTTAAGTCAGGGACTGTGTTTGTAAGCGTCTAATGGTGAATGTTCGCCTGGCGGCAAGAGCTTATAATTAGAATGTTGCTCAGAAATGTTTGTCGTCAAACGAGCCCCTGAATAACTTGAGGTGGCAGCACTTTGAGTACACTTTGAGTACATCTGAGTACATCATATTTGGTCGTGTTCCTCTACAGTGCCTGATCTCCACGTGAATTATTTGTGAATTATTTCTCCAACACATGTCCTATATCTACCCAAAGACCCGAAAACCATCACTAATAGCTTCTGTTATCTTCTCAGTTCTAAATGAACCTTCCTCTACAATAGAATTCTCAAATCCTTTGCCTAACAGCGACGCGAAGAGCTCATCAATCTGCTCCTCGTGCCAAGCACCAATGACTGGGACGGGGACCATGAAGTTCTGAAGCTTTTCAAGGGTCTCATAGCTAAGAAGGTGAGGAAATTAATACCATTCTGATATGCATCGAAGCAAGACATACCGTAATTTCCTCCCCTTACTTGCTTTTGTATCAACTTTCTTTTTAGCCTTCTTTTCATGCTGCAGCGCTATCCAATCATCCATACCACCAGCCCCATCACCTTTGGATTCAATGACATCACGGAGCAACTGTTGATAAAAGTCTGTGTCATCAAATAGTCCAATATCTTCCTCTCCCTCATCATCAACTTCACTTTTCACCTTTCCTCGAGTTGTTCGGGTTTTACGCAACAACCGAGGATAATCAGACAATGCCTCGTTGACCATGTCAACGGCCGACTTTATAATGTGGGGTTTTTTGGAAAAGGCATTACGGTTAGAAGGCAATAAGACGGATGGAGCCACAGCCTGAATCTTAGCAGACCACTTTCCGAGGGTCTGGACGAGCCAAGGATGAATGCTGGAATGAGTGAGACCTTGTGATCGTAGTCAAAAACGTCCAAGCGACGTACACTTGTTCTAGGTTTGCTGTGCTAGTGGTCGCTTCGGTGAAGTAAGCTGCCTGGCTCGCCAAATCATCATCTTCCAAAATTCTACGCTTTTTGCGCGGTGGTAACGTTGTACCCTCGTTGATGTTAAGGATATTCTGGCAAAATGAGGCAGAGTGGTAGATCACACAACGTAAAACAAACCTCTTCAAGCTCGAACAGCTCCTCGGCCAAAAGCATTGATTCTTCAAGATACTTGGTCACATCTTCCTGACAACTGAGTGGATCCAACTAAAGACGACTCAGAAAGTGAATAAAGAAACTTTTGGGGGAGTGGCCCACCGATTCAAACTTGTTCACTGTCATCGTCACCTTTTGTATGCGGATCCTTGCATCAAGCAGCGAATCCCATATATTCTGAAATCAAGTTAGTCGAGAATACGTCGTTAGATCCATACTTGCCATTTGTCTCATTACTGCTTTACCCTTCATTATATCTGCTTCCCTCGTCTTTTGAAGTGTATTTTTGAGATCATCAGGTGTTGGATGTCGTTCTGCAGAGAACGACAACGACTTTAATCTGTTTTCAGATTCTGTCTCGTTCTCACTTTCACTCGGGGGACCTTGTTTGCCTTTGCTCTCGGAGAGTGCTTGGAGATCAATCACGACATCGTCTAGGCCAGCTTCCTCATCTTCTCCCACATCGTCCTCATCATCGCCTTCTTCACCCTCAATTCCTTCATCATCATCCTCGTCTTCTTGATCTTCTGTTCCTTCATCCTCTTCAAACACTTCTAGGTCTTTTCTACTTGTTTTGGCTCCTTTGTACTTGGGGTCTGTGACGATATCATGGACCTTCCGAAGAGAACTTCGGCTTGGATAAGATGAGCGGAGTCGATTCCTGAAATTATTCATGAAAAACCGTCAGGGTGACGTACCTAACTTCATAATAGTGTTCACGAGCCGCTGAGGAAGCGGTTTGTCCCTCATTCTCAGAGTCCCTTTCGTGTGGCACAAAGTCCTCAAAGTCGTCCTCAAAGTCTTATAGCAATCAGCCGGAATTTGCGTATTTGAGTATCATAAACGCACCAACAGGTGCCGCTTGATCCAGTTGAGCAAGCTGCTCAGCCAAAGAGAGACCTGTTAAGCCAGGGTTGCGTTCCAGATACGATAATTACGGGTTTGCATACTCACGTTGGGTGGACATTGGAATAGAACAAGGATAGTACTTTGGATTTAAATTTCGACTTGACGTCATGTGATAAGTCGTAATTTAAGTTTGCTGCTCGATCGCAGTCCGAGGTAAAGTACAGGATGCTCAACTTGACTGCACTATACAAGTAGCTGAAAGAAGACTAAGTCACTTGAGACTGATCCGAAAAGAGAGAAAGAGAGAAAGGAAAGAAAGAAGAGAAACAGATGCAAATGTTAAGAATGGTACCCTTACTGCTAGTCCACGCAAAAGTGGCAAGGTTGTCAGTTAGAAACGATATTTTTAAGTAACATGCAATTT
>Ga0153976_1000072_pt1 | contig 28140 bp, 35 predicted proteins | sample TSGA060MetaG_FD_104717 | JGI IMG/M metagenome (GOLD analysis project Ga0153976, IMG submission 104717) | Attine ant fungus gardens microbial communities from Georgia, USA - TSGA060 MetaG | ecosystem: Host-associated > Fungi > Mycelium > Unclassified | place: USA: Georgia, Yuchi Wildlife... | reverse complement strand
TGTGCCCACCATTCAGCACGACGGCGGATCCAAGCGTCCCGTTTCTGTTCTGGGTGCATAAATTTTAGGCTCATGCAAAATTTGAAATCCTCTTTCTTGGTTCCACATTCTGACATTTGACCATGTCTGTATAACGATTTTATTTGAGTCCCCAGAACTGAAAGTTTGATGAGAACTGGTATTATTGAGAGTTTTCAGAGCATACTATGACATTTCAAAAATTCATCAAACAGGGTCATGCATCCAGGAATATCATCCGTCGTAGGATGAACCTTGCGGAGGTAGTCCTCTTCTTGCTTGATAGCTGTTTCGAGGTCGACGCTAGCCATGGTATCACAATCGAGGTGCAATAATTGTTGATCGCTTTCAGTGAGCGCCACATGTAAGCCTTACGTGGGAACTGAACGCGCTTTGAAATTCCGACGATTGAACGCGTCGCGACGCGTGTTTTTGTTCTTAGCATCTCCTCTCATCACTTCTTTGATAAAACTATAATCATGGTAAGTATGAAAGATAGAAAAAAACCTAATTTTTATATATTGATCATGTCATAGTCTCAGACTCCTAGAGGCGCTAAACGACCACGGTCGCCTCCACTTCCAAGCTCATCACCAGCTACTCCAGGGCGGAGAGATTCACAATCGTCTCTCCCACCATCCTCGCCTCCAGCACCCTTCTCGGATACTGATGATAGCTTGGACGACCGTGATGCAGTACGTGATATAGATGATGAAGAAGAAGACGAGGGCGAAGGGGAAGATTTGTTTGCAAATAACGTCGAAGAGTACGTGTCGAAAAAACCAGTTCTTCTATAGACCTCGCTTATTCTCGTCAACCTGAAAACAGAGATTATGCACCAAACGAGCTACTGGATCACTACTCGGACAGGGACATTGACGATGAAGGAGAGTACGAAGAAATATCAGCAGCGACTCGACGAGCAGCTGAAGCAAAGATGAATCGTCGTGATCGCCTTGAGCGCGCAGGCAAGAAAGGCAGTCGGGCAGCTAATAGAGGCCGCGCACCTCAGTTCCTGGACGATGATGACATGGACGATGAAGATGAAGGTGAAGATGATCTAGGTGTCGCGAGAATGAAGCGCCGTACAAGGCGACAATATGACGAACGTCGTGACATAGATGATGTGGATGGTATGGACGATGTTGGTGCAAACTTTCATTATCAATTAGACGTCCACTCACATTTGAGCCTTCATAGGAAATACCACTCGAGCAACTGAGTGACATCAAGGCTAAATCTATTATCGAATGGATCGCCAATGACCGTGTTCGCCGATCAATAGTCAAACATTTCCGGCAGTTTCTAATGACCTATGTGGACGAAAATGGCGCATCGGTCTATGGTCAGCGTATTCGTAACCTTGGAGAAAGTTCGTACCACCAGCCCATACCCTTGTCAGATTTGCTGATGGTTTCCGCCAGCAAACGCCGAGTCGCTGGAAGTATCTTATCTTCATCTAGCGATGTCTAAGCCTATCTTGGCTTACTTTTTGACAAATTCCCCCGCTGCCATGCTTTTAATCTTTGACGAGGTTGCACTAAATGCCATTCTAGTGTACTACCCGTCGTACGAGCGCATTCACTCGGAAGTTCATGTTCGCATTGCGGACCTTCCGCTGAGCTCGTCACTCCGTGATCTCCGACGCTCCAATCTAAACAATTTAGTGCGAGTCTCTGGCGTTGTAACTCGACGGAGCGGTGTGTTCCCGCAGCTCAAATACGTGAAATTTGACTGTCGAAAGTGTGGTGCTGTTCTCGGCCCATTCTACCAGGATGCAACCAAGGAGGTCAAAGTCAGCTATTGTATCAACTGCGAGAGCAAGGGCCCGTTCCCCATCAACTCTGAGCAGGTTAGTCTCATACCGAAATGATGACGATGCATGCTAAACGCTCCATAGACCGTATACCGCAATTATCAGAAGATGACTTTGCAGGAGTCCCCTGGATCAGTTCCTCCAGGTCGTCTACCAAGGCATCGCGAAGTCATTCTTATTTGGGACCTCATTGACATGGCAAAGCCTGGAGAGGAAATCGTAAGTTGCGCAGGCCCTTTTTGTGACCAAACCGGGCTAAGCACGTTAGTGTAGGAAGTGACCGGCATATACAGGAACAACTTCGACGCATCTCTCAACTCGAAGAACGGTTTCCCAGTATTCTCCACGATCATCGAGGCCAACCACATCAACAAAAAAGAGGACTTATTTGCAGCCTTCCGACTTACAGAGGAAGATGAGAAGGAGATGCGCGCCCTCGCGCGAGATGAACGTATTCGGAAGCGGATCGTCAAGTCTATCGCACCTTCAATTTATGGACACGAGGACATTAAAACAGCCATCGCACTCTCCCTGTTCGGTGGTGTCACGAAGGATATCAACCGAAAGCACCGCATCCGTGGTGATATCAACGTACTGCTCTTGGGTGACCCAGGAACCGCAAAGTCGCAATTCTTGAAGTACGCGGAGAAGACAGCGCACCGGTCCGTTTTCGCAACTGGGCAGGGTGCATCGGCTGTTGGTCTGACTGCCAGCGTCCGCAAGGATCCCGTGACTCAGGAATGGACGCTGGAGGGAGGCGCTCTTGTCCTCGCAGACAAAGGGACATGTCTTATTGACGAGTTTGACAAGATGAACGATGCGGATCGGACATCTATCCACGAAGCGATGGAACAACAATCCATTTCAATCTCGAAAGCTGGCATTGTCACAACGTTGCAAGCTCGGTGTGCCATTATTGCAGCTGCTAATCCTATTCGCGGAAGATACAACCCAACAATTCCCTTCCAGCAAAACGTCGAGCTGACGGAACCCATCTTATCTCGGTTTGATGTGCTTTGCGTCGTCAAAGACAACGTCGATCCGGTGCAAGACGAATTGCTTGCGCGATTCGTCGTTGGAAGTCACCTTCGCAGTCATCCCAAATTCGAAGCTGACAGGGATGAAATGGACGTTGGCACCACTCTGGACGCTGATGTAAGTCGCGATTCAGTCCTTGAAGTTGTAGTCTTAATCACCCGTACTCGGGTCAGATTATACCTCAAGATATCCTGCGGAAATACATCATGTATGCACGAGAGAAAATACGCCCGAAGCTCTATGACATGGACCAGGAGAAACTTGCGCGCTTGTTCTCTGATCTTCGTCGCGAGTCACTAGCAACTGGCTCATATCCGATCACCGTCCGACACCTGGAGAGCATGATTCGCATGGCTGAAGCCAGTGCAAAAATGTCCCTGCGGGAGTACGTTCGTGCTGATGATATCGACATGGCTATTTCTGTTGCAGTGGGGAGCTTCGTCAGCACTCAGAAGATGTCCATCAAGAAGACTCTTGAAAGGGTAGGAGCACTTTTCGACTCGACTAATTAATGAAGGCTTATGGTTATTGACAGGGCTTCCGGAAATATTTGACACAAGCTCGTGATTATGAAGAGCTCCTGGCTTTCCTTCTCGGCCAGATTGTGAAGGAAAAGGCTCGCTTCCATCAGCTGCAGAGACATGAGCAACCTGAACTCATCAGCGTTAAGCTGGCTGAGCTTGATGAACGGGTAAGTGTTATTTTTTTCTGAGCCATCCTCAACTCACTGCTCTCCAGGCGAAAGAGCATGATATTTATGATATATCGACCTTCCTGCGCTCAAAACTTTTCGCTGCCAATGGCTATAAAGTGAAGGACCAGGTCATAGAGAAGCGGTTCTCGAAGTGACAGAATATTATTTTCTGTCTTTGTAGTTTTTTTGGTATTTGACTTCATGTGTATGTGTAGTGTCATGTAGGCTGCCGGGATTGAGTGGTGAATATATGAATAGATACTTAACCATGATAGATAAGATGATGCTCTATGATGTGGAAACGGGTGACGAGGGATGCTGGGAATGTTCTGGAGCTACGTTGTCTAGAGTCGCAGACTCCGCCTCAGAAATCTTCACATCTGATGACTTAGCTTGACCTTGGGATTCCTCCTCCTCATCATCGTCCATGATCTCTGTGACAGAATCAGCAAAATGAGACTGCCTATTCAGAAGCTGGCTCACCATCCCCATACACGTCGGGGTGTTCCCGGAAGCAGTTCTGCATAGCCTTGAATTTCTCCACGCAATCAATGCCTTTGGGCTCCTGTTCGGAGTGGACGAAACATGAAAATGCCTCTCTGAACTCTGGGCCACATGGACCGTGGGCCATTCCACCAAGGCATGGGCAATCCCAATTGATTTCACCTGTCACCGGATTGAAAGCACCTCCTCCAGAAGACTCTTCTTCACTTTGTGTTTCCACTAGCGCGTCCGGTGGACTTTTATCCGTATCTTCACCTGGTACGGGTGTGGGGATGTCAGAGGGTATCTCTTCTGTCTGTATTGGAGGTGGAGGGGGGTCCGCGGCGGGGACTGACGGAGCTGGAGCTGAGGAAGTCGGACGCTTTTTGGGTGCTGCGAACGTGTCAGAACAATGCTCATGGTTGATATCGATGAGCGCATACCAGGCACAGGTTGAGCAGCATCAAGTGCTATCCGCCGACTGTCTGAACTCAGCGACCATGTCATGTATGCAACAAACGAGACAGAAGCTCCCAGCGCAAGTCTAGACGTGGTTGAATAATTTCTGAATACACGCGTGCTTGAGGAGGCGGCATTCGTATAAAGACATCTGCGCAGTGGCAGTCGCGTAACAGTCCGGAGCATAGTGGAACAGATCTGCTAGAGCGAACCTCGAGAATAAAATTGAATTTGTCAAACTCATGACGCGCCAGCGTTTAACTCTTGTGACTTCCCGGCCTGTCACATCACGCAACCTTCCGACCTTAGGGGCTCAAACTTCATGCATACACATTTCGGTCCGACGCCAGTTCGGCAGTTCAGTGACATCTTCACGTCATGAACGCGATTGTCACAGTGGGTTTCTAGGAATAGTTGTAAACTTGGTGACGAACTAGGTAAGTATTTTGAGTTTGTTTTTCTTAAGTGGATCAAGACTTCAAGGGATGTCCTAACTTTGGCGGCGCGAGCAACATCTATCCATTGATTTACAGTGCTTCCTGGATTCCGCACTGGCTTGATTACCAAGAGCACTTATCTTAGAAAGCTACATGCGTAGCCAAAGCTCCGCGGCTGAACACCTGGAAGATTTCTGTCTGAACCTATGGCCACTGAAGAATCAAGATATGGTATCGATGGCGAACTTTGCGGAGTACCTCATGTTTACGCATTCAATATTACTCTCTAGTTGACCATAGGAATGCACGGACGCCCTCTCTCACAAGAGAATACATTTTGTACCGAGAAACTCCGACCAACCCTCCTCTTCATCCACAACGAAGACCTGTTTAAATGCCAACTATTCCTCGATACCTGAACTATTGTCTATCCAGGACTAGTGATGCGGAAGTTCAGTTCCGAACCGCGGTTCGAACTGGACTTTTCATGAACTGGACCGATGGTCCAGTTCAGCGTTCAGCATTCCTTGAACGCATTGAATGTGTTCGAACGCGTTCGAACGTTTTTGAACGCTGATGGATTCTCGGTCTCCAGAAATATATATTGGATGAGATGGAATGTATATTTCTGGAGACCGAGAATCAGCGGGTAAGCTGCTGCCGATGCTCTTTGAACATGACCACGAAACCATGCATTATCTTTTAGACATGTATAGGTGAGAATGAGGTGGTTGTGACACATTGACGTGGCGCTACAATTCCACATTTCTATCGTCTAAAATCTGCAATGTCAGAGTGCCTCATTCTCGACATCCATTCAGAAACCGCCGAGACACACTGTTTATCTGCCAACATAGTGTACGAAGAATTACTACTGTAACTTAGTTCAGCCGACGGCAAAATGCTGTGTTGCAGCATTTCAGGCTGGATGTCCCAGAGTAGCTTCAACGCGGTAATAAGCGTGGTACAATGGCGAAGCGGCTGTAATGGGTCCTAAACCGGGGCTATACACACTACATAGTACTAATATGGTCTGGCGTCGCCCTGTGCTATAACTACTAGTATCAGCCCGTCTTAAGCTTAGCCATTGACCACTATCTCACACATGTCGAGCCGATTTGACGGGGTTGCATACGAACATTTGCGTGAGTGTACAAAATGTACCTTGTCTAACCTGCCATTGACGCTACGCAGCCTATGAAGATCTTAATATTGCAGTCGGAGGCGGCCTGGACGGCGGTATCATTTTGCGAAATGCTGTTAACGATGAGTTTCCGGACAGGCAGCGTATAGAAAGAAAGCTTCTCCGTAAACTCGACATGAGGATGTCCATCCTCGTTCTCATTTCCACTTTAAACTTTGTGAGCCAAGTTGCTACTTACCTGTGACAGATCTTGTCTAACAACTCTAGATTGACCGCAATAATGTAGCGTGGGTTTTTATCTCATCCACAGTAATTTTCATAGCTGAAGTTACAGTCCTTCCCTCCTTGTAACAGTTCAGCTCGACTGCGTGGCTTTGAGGACGATCTTCGTTTAGAAGGACAACAATTCAATACTATTTTGAGCACTTTCTTCGTTGGTTACACACTAATGCAGGTCCCGTCGTATGTGACTGGAGAACTGGCTTTGCCTATCGATGCTAACGCAGGCGAAGGAACATGTTCTTGCACAGGATAGGGAGGCCCTCCATATATCTACCAACATGTATGGCGTTATGGGGTTTGATATCAGTCTTTATGGGTCAGTTCAGCATTTGAGTGTGGAGTTGATTGATGTGGACAAACACAGGAACAACGAAGGGGTGTGTTCTTAGCACTTGTAGCTTTTGGGTCATACACAGACTGAAGGAGTCCTGAAGCTTCATTGGAGCTATATGCACCCGTTTCTTCCTTGGATTCGTCGAGGCCGCCTTCTTTCCTGGCGCCTTATTTATGTTGTCTAAATGGTCAGTCAGGAGTATGAATGGTCTTCTACTAGCAATGACATTGCTCAGGTACAAGCGCAGAGAACTCGGCCAACGAACAGCAATGATATGTTACGGTCAGTCCTTGCACGATGCAACATTCACCGCACCCAACATCGGTAGTATAGGTTTTATATTCGGTAATGCTCTCGGGCCGCTCTTAGCATCAGCCATTCTGGATGGCATGGACAAAGCTATGGGTCAAGAAGCTTGGAGGTAGACAGTGTTTCTCTCCTGTCGACCAGGTGCTTATCTTTATTTGTCAGATGGCTCTTTTACATTGAAGGTTCTATGACGGTTATTGTGGCAATCTTCGCCATGTTTATCCTTCCCGACTTCCCTGCCACATCCTCTGGTTGGCTTACAACCGAAGAACAGGCTCTTGCCCGAATTCGATTAGAGGAAGAAGTTGGAGGAGGTGATGAAGGAGAAATCGAAGATTATACAGGCGAGAAATCGGGTCTGAAGCAGGCACTTGTGGACTGGAAGGTCTGGTGGCTTGCGCTTGCATTGACGAGCATGTCCACCGTGTTATCATTCTCCAGCTTTTTCCCGACGCTTACTGCAACGCTTGGATACAGTTCGACTGTGTCCTTGTTACTTTGCACCCCGCCTTGGCTGTTCGCCACTTATGCCACATTTATGATTTCAAGGTGAATCACTGTCCGGTTGCGGTATGAGAGTTTACTGACATGATACGAAAGACATTCCGATCAAGCAGGTGAACGTTTTGGCCACATTGCTATATCAACTCTCGTCGGAATCATCGGGTTTCTGATGGCCATGGCCACTATGAACACGACAATCAGATACCTCTCCTTGTGAGGTCTTCTCTCCGACTCCATTCCTTGGCTGTCTGAAAATATTGTCCAGGTTCCTGATGACCCAGTCCTATTCGGGGTTTGTGATATTCTTTGCCTGGGTTAGCAACTCTATTTCCCGCTCCCCATCGAAGCGGGCCGTGACTCTTGCGTTCATTAATGCATTCTCCATGTCGGGAAGTATCGTAGGCTCGTGAGTGTTCTTAATCTCTTGACCGTTCGAAATATCTCATACAACGCTTCTCTATAAGCTATGCTTGGCAAAAGTCATGGGGTCCTTCCTATCGGGGCTCGTGTGTCATTTGTATAGCAGCTAGTATGCTGTTCATTATCATGTCATGGATATTCAGGCGACATTTGATGAAATTGAATCAGGAGATCGAAGCAGAAATAGAAGGGGGGCAATCCAATAATAGGTTCACGTATCTGCTTTGATGAGATCCGTCCAATACATTGTGGTAGAACTTACATAGTCCACATTCCTTTGTACATCAAGTAGGTTGGGTTAGAACTACCGCCCGGTCTGCTTTGAGAATGCTACTTAGAAAGCTCCATCTTCCTAGTTGCTGTCCTCAAAGCAGCGATGGCGGTAAGTAGATTCAATGCTAAACGCTGGTTTGATTTTCTGAATATTCCCGCTACCACTCTAGTGGGTTTTTAGGGTGCTCAGACACAATTGTATTGACTCTTGGATCGATGTCTCCGAGGATTCTGAGGGTTTCATTCTGTTCAGTCGGACATCACCTCTTGGTCACCATCTCTGCGATACGAACCTCAAGATTCAACATAGCCCGGGCAGGATCAGATAGGTGGTGGCATCTACTAATTAGCGCTGTCATACATCACAGTCACGAGGTATTTGATCGAACATAGTATCATCTCCCAACGAGACCCATCAGCGGCACGCTTCATGGGGCCCTCAAACATGCACACGAGGTTTTGAACCCAAGAATGATATATTGGTCCATCGAGAGATAGTTGTAAGTCAGTACAAACATGTTGCGGATATACAAGATAGAAGGCGCGAGCTGACATTAACATGTGGACTTTCCATTGCGTTGTGTCCCTTGCCGCTTTAATCAGACTCAGACTCCTCATCACTGCTGCTCTCTGATTGCTGCGTAAGGGGTTAACTACTACAGAAATTGACGAGCGGTATATAATACTCACTTGCACGTACACCGGCACATCGTTACCATCCTCATCGAGGGGTGCCCACGTGGGGTGAGGGGTGATCCATCTAGCATGCTCCTCGGTTAGCCAACACGTCAGCATAGAAGAAGTAACGAGTGTACTCACAAATCTTCACCTTTGCGTTCTGGGGATGGCGATGCCCGCCTGGTACGTTTGTGCCTCACATGCTTAAGTTCGTACAGAGGGGTAAAGCAATGCTCTAGCTTGCATCCACGACGTAAAAATCCAGCTAGTGTGCCACTCCACCATGTCATACTAACACTCCCACCAGGAGTGGCGCTGCTGGGCCCCGCAACAGGCGCAGAACCTAGAAGGGCCAATGAGATCTTTTCACCACCTGCACATGAATGAGTATACATTGGTTCTGTCGGGACTCGGAATAGCCCACTCACTTTTATCTGAGAGGTACATGGAAAAGGCAGGACAATAAAACACCTTCGTGACGAGATGCACGTCCCGAAGGAGCGTGATTTCCGCCAGCTTCCCAAGGGCGTCATTAGAAATCCGTCTTACGCGAGGGTTATACACGAGCAAGATTGCTCCAGTGGTGCCTTTCTTGACTTCCCATGTCCCTTTCATAGCAGCACTGGCCATTCCAGGGATATCGCTGCTCGATCAAAATGAGAAACTTGGTCAACATTATCGCAATTGGCCACTCACGCATGAGTTTCGATGTCCATCTCAAGTTTCTTGACGTTTTTAGACCAAGCTGAGAAGTCGACCTCGTCCGGACAGTCTTCTGGACGATGTTCGTCATTCGCGATGTCGATACCGACCCGGATAAGATTTTCTTTAAATTCATCGTCATAGATGCTGCCTTCGATGATCAAGTTGCCCGTGTCACTATCTATCCTTCCATATGACCCAACCTGTGCGACATCGACAGTTAGCGAATGAAATGTAGTGATCTGATAACACTTACTTGAACTTCAGAGGGTGGGTCCCAGTTGGCATACTTTCCAGTCGTGTGGTATATAAGGTCGATAAACTTGCGTTGAGCATGCGAGCTGGGTTCGTTGTTCCGGGTGAAGGTCGACATTATGCTTGACATGATCAATGATTAGTCGAGATTTTTATCGGAGAACGCAAGGCAGCGTTTGCTGTACGACATACATACAACTTCAAGGCGTCAAAATTCGCACTTTACCGCAACCGTGGAACACTCTGAATATTAGCACCGCCAAAATAGTTACTTACACATCTCTACAGCTTCCAGGCCCTTCCTGTACAGAACCCTGACCTGAGAATACGAAGCTTCTTGCATAAGTTTGCACAGTTGCTGTGGTTTATCGGAACTGATGTCAAATGAACGTTAGATGATTCGGTGGATCGAACGAATGTTCTTCAAGATCTTGATGGGGAGCGTGCGAAGGCGAACGAGTTGAGGTATGCAGTTCCTATTCGTTGTAACTGCTGCATGCAATCACCGAGTTGAGGACCTCCCATCAGTCGCTGATAGATGTCCTTAGCCCATTGATGATTTGAAGTGATTAAGTTATTGAACCAACACCTCCAAGTCACGCAGCCCCGGGCCGCCGACTGATGTCAATTAGGTTGGTAGAATGCTCGCCACTGGGGAAAATATGTTTGTAGAAAGATCCTCCTGCCACAGGAAGGAACTTGTAAAGACGGACATGTTGCCTCACTGAAGAACTTCCTCTTGATTAATATTCGTGGTTCAACGTTCATTGATCACTAACTCCATCCAAATGAGGTCCAAAGGCTTCTTATGTAACGCGTGTGCGTCATATTTTCTCTGTGTTTGTCCGCTACACTTGAATTTATGGCTTGATGTGTCCTATGTAGCTCTTCGATGGGTGGCCAGACTTACGCACCGTTCGGATGGGCACACTAAAGCCTCGTTCGGGTTATCGATAGTCTTAACTCATTATTTGGAAGGTCTTGGCATTGACATTTATTTTGCCAAGTCACGAATTTCTCAGAAGGGATGATGCCATCAACAGAGAGGGATGAATGGTTGTAGTGAATAATGCATCATTCTATATGCTGCAGTTGCAGCATTTGATGCATCAATACGCCATGAACTGGTGCATTCACAGCTCTCTCCGTGCACTGCAGCCATTCACTCTCCGGGGGGCCACATGCAGCACAGCGAGGAATATGTGGAAGACAACTCATGTTCGTGCCTTGTGCGCCTTGCATCTCATGAAAGGAAAAACGGCGTCAGAGAGTGTTCTGATACCGATCATTACCATCTCGCTGATTGATCGCCAATTTTCATCCGACCCGTCCGACTCGTATCAGTACCTGCCACCAAACATACAAATCGCCGTATCATAACTCTCACCTCTTGGTCACCATCTTTGCGATACGAACCTCAAGATTCAACATAGCCCGGGCAGGATCAGATAGGTGGTGGCATCTACTAATTAGCGCTGTCATACATCACAGTCACGAGGTACTTGATCGAACATAGTATCATCTCCCAACGAGATCCATCAGTGGCACGCTTCATGGGGCCCTCAAGCATGCACACGAGGTTTTGAACCTAAAAATGATATATTGGTCCATCGAGAGATAATTGTAAGTCAGTACAAACATGTTGCGGATATACAAGGTAGAAGGCGCGAGCTGGCATTAACATTTGGACTTTCCATTGCGTTGTGTCCTTTACCGCTTTAATCAGACTCAGACTCCTCGTCACTGCTGCTCTCTGATTGCTGCGCAAGGAGTTAACTACTACAGAAATTGACGAGCGGTATATAATACTCACTTGCACGTACACCGGCACATCGTTACCATCCTCATCGAGGGGTGCCCACGGGGGTTGAGGAGTGATCCATCTAGCATGCTCCTCGGTTAGCCAACACGTCAGCATAGAAGAAGTAATGAGTGTACTCACAAATCTTCGCCTTTGCGTTCTGGGGATGGCGACGCCCGCCTGGTACTACGTAGGTGTCTTGGATGCATAAGTTCGTACAGAGGGGTAAAGCAATGCTCTAGCTTGCATCCACGACGTAAAAATCCAGCTGGTGTGCTACTCCACCATGTCATGCTAACACTCCCACCGGGAGTGGCCCCGCTGGGCCCCGCAACAGGCGCAGAACCTAGAAGGGCCATTGAGATCTTTTCACCACCTGCACATGAATGAGTATACATTGATTCTGTCGGGACTCGGAATAGCGCACTCACTTTTATCCGAGAGGTACATGGAGAAGGCAGGACAATAAAACACCTTCGTGACGAGATGCACGTCCCGAAGGAGCGTGATTTCCGCCAGCTTCCCAAGGACGTCATTAGGAATCCGTTTTATGCGAGGGTTATACATGAGCAAGACTGCTCCAGTGGTGCCTCTCCTGACTTCCCATGTCCCTTTGATAGTAGCACTGGCCATTTCAGGGATATCGCTGCTCGATCAAAATGAGAAACATGGCCAACATTGTCGCAATTGGCCACTCACGCATGAGTTTCGATGCTCATCTCGAGTTTCTTGATGTTTCTAGACCAAGCTGAGAAGTCGACCTCGTCCGGACAGTCTTCTGGACGATAATCGCCCTTCGCGATGTCGATACCGACCCGGATAAGATTTTCTTTAAATCCATTGTCATAGATGCTGCCTTCGACGATCAAGGTGCCCGTGGTACTATCTATCCTTCCATATGACCCAACCTGTGCAACATCGACAGTTAGCGAATGAAATGTAGTGATCTGATATCACTTACTTGAACTTCAGAGGGTGGGTCCCAGTTGGCATACTTTCCAGTCTTGTGGAATATAAGGTCGACAAACTTGCGTGAAGCATGCGAGCTTGGTTCGCTGTTCCGGGTGAAGAACGACATTATGCTTGACATGATCAATGTTTAATGGAGATTTTTATCGGAGAACGCAAGGCAGCGTTTGCTATATGACATACATACAAGGCGTCAAAATTCGCACTTTACCGCAACCGTGGAACACTCTAAATATTAGCACCGCCAAAATAGTTACTCACACATCTCTACAGCTTCCAGGTCCTTCCTGTACAGAACCCTGACCTGAGAATACGAAACTTCTTGTGTAAGTTTGCACAGTTGCTGTGGTTTATCGGAACTGATGTCAAATGAACGTTAGATGATTCGGTGGGTCGAACGAATGTTCTTCAAGATCTTGATGGGGAGCGTGCGAAGGCGGACGAGTTGAGGTATGCAGTTCTTATTCGTTGTAGCTGCTGCATGCAATCACCGAGTTGAGGACTTCCCATCAGTCGCTGATAGATGTCCTTGGCTCATCGATGATTTGAAGTGATTAAGTTATTGAACCAACACCTCCAAGTCACGCAGCCCGCCGACTGATGTCAATTAGGTTGGTAGAAATGCTCGCCACTGGGGAAAATACGTTTGTAGAAAGATCCTCCCGCCACAGAAAGGAACTTGTAAAGATGGACATGTTGCCTCACTGAAGAACTTCCTCTTGATATTCGTGGTTCATTAGGCCAAGAATCAACCTTACATAATTGCTTGCAAAGGTCAAAATTTTCACTAACTCCATCCAAATGAAGGTCCAATGGGCCATGGCTTAGCAGAGTTGTTACAGTGCGTCGTATTTTCTCTGTGTTTGTCCGCTACACTTGAATTTATGGCTTAATGTGTCCTATGTAGCTCTTCGATGGGTGGCCAGACTTAAGCGACTGGGCGAGATTTCAGAAGTGTACCAATCGTTTACGAGCTTTGCGATATGAGGGACCAGGAGATTATTCTTGCATGCTCGATGATATGGCCAGGACGAGGCCAACGCTCGAGAGGCTTCCGAATCTACATACTCTGGAATGGCTCTGTCAAGATATCAATAGCATGGAACGAGCTACGCTATTCATGCATAAGCACCTGAGGCATCTTATCAGATCTGCGTCCGGCGCATGCCATACCTCCGGCTCACTCCACCTCCGTGTTCCCTACACCGCACGTTTTATTGAGGCAGACGTCTTAGAGGTCTTCCCGAGCTGAAGAAGGTTGTTTTCCCTGAATTGTACCTCACGTCCAGTATTGTTTCTGAGCTTTCGCGGATGAAACACATCAACATTCATAGAATTCGAGCTTGGTCCTAAACAAGGACGTTGGGAAGAGGAAGATGTAGGCTCGGTTTCGTCCGTCCTTCAGCAGGGAGCTTTCCCTGCTCTTTGGGACCTAGACATTACTGCTCGCTTTGGAGATGTCACTCGATTCACGAATGTCAATTTCGCACCCATTACGGTAAGTTCACACTCCTATCAACACTTACTTTGACCACAAACCTAAATACCTGCACAAGTTACTTGTCACATTCTCCAATCAATGTTGTCTTCTTTCCCATTTGTATATCAGGATATCGCATGTTCTTGGACGACTAAAGTCCGTCCCCGCGGATCAAATCACGTTCGACACACTCAGACCAGTACATTCATTCCCGAAACTCACCACATTCGTGGTCACGCACAAATATTACTTTGGAGGAGATCGAGGGACTTGCAAGCCGATGGCCCTCCCTCGGGATTCCATACTTGAATCATGAACCACTTGTTATGCACGACTTTACACTTGACCTCCGGGCCCTCGTCCCATTTGCCCAAAGCTGCATCGTCTAGGTCTTTTCATACTAGATGCCACCACTACAAGAAGTACATCAGATGCAAGAATTGGAGCCCTTTACTTCCCTCCGTACCTTATCTTTTGGAACGTCACAAGCACGCGACCAAGACACCGTTGCTGCGTTCTTGAGTCAACTGTGTGCACGAAGATGCAAACTTGATACAAGTATAGCTTGGACAGGATTTAGCAGCCGTTCATAGCTAGATAGCAACGTGCTGTTGAAGCTGCGGAGTCGTTCCATCTATTGGGAAAGGATCCGTGATCTCCTCATTCACCTTCAAAGGACAACTCAAAAGAAGAAGTTGAGAATCTGAGGACCGGGATGGTAAAGATGCGCATCGTTGAAATTGAATTGCATGATGAGACTGTCTGCCTGACCAGATTATTACAGCATTTTATCGCACTCATTCAAAGTGGAGTGCTTGACGTTTTTTATACTAAGAACATTGTCCGATTCACCACTGGCACGGCAACCCGCACATGGGGACGGCGGGTCTGGAGAAAGATCGGGCCGTAAAAATGCAATTGCATATGTTCTGGCCCGGGAAGGCTGGTCTGTGGGCGTGGTTGGGTGAAGGGAATGTGCCTCCTCCTAACCAAGAGGGTGTTAAAGGGTGTGGAATCACAATTTCGAAGGTCTTTCAGGATAAGGTGCAGTATATAAATGCCATGAACGGAATCTGCGCTTATTAGAAGGTAGGGAAGTGCCGAACGAGTCGGAAGTCCGATCGTTCGTTGGTGACTGTTGGTGATGCGCTGCAAAATATCATCGATTTAATCACTATTACTATAACCTCCCCCTGGTCAATTATGTATGGTATATATCCGAGTGTATAGGTACTACTTGACAGCAACAAATTGAAGCTGAAGTGACTGTAAGTACAGACTTGTCAGTTGATGTCTTGAAGCTGCGTGCACTTCAACCAAAATCGCTGACATGGGCTCGTATGCGAGCAGTCTGTTTGCATCTACGCCAGCGCCGTGCAATATATCCAACATTATAACATTGACCCCCGTCTAGTCTGTAATCCCCAAACGTGAGTGGACTGCAAGACCTGCAATGAGCGACATGAAGGTGCTTACCACCTGGGAAGACTTGTTGTCCTTGGATAAAAGATCGTTCAGACATCGAACCACAATCCCTACGCCTTCCTCCACAGCGCTCCTCTCCGATTCCCTCACTCTCCCTAGCACTCGACAAAATCGATCGGGGTGCCACCGGAGGAGACCAGCGCGTATCCTCTCCTTCGTGGTCTGCTCTTGGGAATGGAGTGGGGATAAAATGAACGCCTCGATTCCCTCTGCAGTAATTTCTTCTGGAGTTAATGGAGGAACAAGTAGAGGCCATGGGATGTCACGGAACTTCAGGAAGATTCCGTCGTATGCAGCGGATAACGCTACCCATCGCAACTCGTATACATTCCAAGCTTCTACCATGGCTCGTTCTGCCCTCGCATGCTCCCTCATCACTCTCTCCCTCGCCTTGTCCGCTTCCCGCCTTCGCTCTTCCGCGATAATATGTCTCTCGCTGTCCCTCCGCTGACGAACACGGGCTTGGATTCGTCTGACTTCGTTCTGTATCAGCCGATTCTTCTCCTCCTCGCGTTCCCGCGTTCTTCTTCTCATCTCTTCTTCAGACTTCATCCACCTATGCGCTTCCGTCTCATATTCGTACTGGAATTCATCCCACATTCTTTGCCGAAGCTCCTCCGTCTCTGTGGGCGTCATCTTGCGTCGACCCTGATTTGACCGACTGGCCAAGTGGATCTGGTCATTCACCCATCGCTCCGTTGGGTTTTCCTGTCTGTCGTGTGCGTAGTACTCCTGCTCCTTCACACATGCTAGCGCGTGGGGAGCCGTGCGTTTCCATTGAATAGGACGAGCGCTCGCGTAACCATGTGGGCAAGTTGAATCATCATGTCGCTGATAGCGTGGTCGGAATGCCGGTGATGGGGAGCTGGGTAATTCAGTTACTTTGCCACACCCAGTTTGGGAAGGTGAATCATGAAGGCGAGGACTACTGATTGCTCTGGGGCGGATTCGACGCGGATAGTCTGCGTCCATGACGCAGTCGAGTATCTGGGGCAGGTTAGATTGGAAGGACGTAAAGATGAACTGTAGGGCGTGATGGGTAGGGTGTTATATCTTCACCGTTCCCCTTCGCCGCCTTAACCTGGCGTGATAGACGCGATTGAAGGCGTGTAGAAAGCCTGGAGTATCCGAACATGTGATAGTACGTACACTGCCTCGTTGCATTCGCGGGACTAGACACGTTGCACCAAACTTCGTTGAGCTTGCCTGATTTGATGCAATCACCGCTCCTTGAATCCGAATCACATGAACTCCATATGTTGACCCTAATAATGACAACAGTGGCTGATAGTACAGCATCCATACAAAAGTGAGATCCATAAATACACCTACGCAGTATGATCCCTCTTTACATCGAGCAGAATCCAGAGTCGCTCACGTACCCCCCTGAGTCCCCTTTAATTAATGTTGCCTCGAGTCTGACTAGATCTACATACGACTTGAGAAGAGAATCATCGCGGAAATAAACATGCTTACTGAAATATGGATGGGCTTGAGCCTCCCGCGCTGTTAGACGTTTCTGATGGTCGTAGCGAAGTAATTTATCCAGGAGGTCCAATGCCTCTGACGTCACGAACTGCTGGTTTTCAGCAGTAACAAAACGTGTCCAGGGCTGCTTTGGGTAACTGCGGCGGCACATGAGCATATAAACATGTGGATAACTTCAGATGCAACTGACGAATGCAGAAGGGCGGCCACCTCCGTTTCGAATGGTATGTCGTATGCCTTCAGGTATGCGTCGCAACTGTCGGATCCAAGCACTTTCATGATTTTCAAGAGTTGATCATTGTTGTCAGAACCGCGGAAGAAGTGCTCCTTGCGAAAAAGCTGCCCGATCATTAGAGGTATATATGCGATATGCGAAAAAACTTGACACACCATCGAAGCAAGCATACATCCTGTGCTCCACATATCGAGGCTGTAGTCGTACAGCTTATATCCTACGAGCAACTCCGGCGCCTTGTAGTACCTTGAACCGACGCGAATATGATAGGCTGTCCCGGGGTGATAAAATTCAGCTAGTCCCCAATCGATGACCCGTAGCTATGTAGTTTTAACAACACATCAGCGAACCCCCGACCACAAAGGCATAAAATGGTATGACACGCACCTTTCGGTGTCGATGATCAATCATCACGTTCCCCGGTTTTACATCACGATGCATGATTCCTCGAGAATGAACAAAATCCAAAGCCTCGTGAAAATGATGTCAAAAGAAGCTCGCAGGTGGCGTTGATGAATTCATGGAACATACCTTGAGAAGCTGGAAAATGTAGAACTTGATGTCTACCTCGCCAAGTACGGGGTATAGGGTTTTCCACTCCACATTATCTACGTATTCCATGATCAAGCTGTGATATCGTGATGAAGGATCTTGAACGACATCAAGAAGAGCGACAATATTTGGCCCCCCAGTTAAGTTTCGCAAAATCTTGATTTCTCGGTTGATCTTCTTGGAGGCGACAGGTTTGAGTACTTTGATGATACAGGTCTCTGAGTTAGCGGTATCCAACCCTTCGAACACCTATAAAGCGTTTGGTGAAACTGCACGCACAAAAAAAAGTCCACCATAATTTCTCACCTCGCTATACTTCCCACCTCCTACGCGATCGACGATCTCATAGCGCTCAGGAGAACTCCATTCGATGCGGAAATTGTCTGCATGGTGTTATGTGGAAGTTCACTGGTAAAAAGCGATCTGGAGTTTACTCACCATAGTCATACCATGAGCGTCCCAGTTGTGCATTTGCACTGGCGTAGATACGAGCCATTGGCACGTCTCTCAAGACAAGGACTGGGAACTCCACACGAGGTAGCGAATGTGCTGTGCCCTACTGGGGCATCTAGTTAGGCTTAAAAATATTAGTTGTCTTTGGAAAACCCTAAGTTGGCGGGAGCTGCGTCCTCCTGCCGCTGACTCGGAAGCAGTCTACGCCGGAAAAGGCTGTTCTTTTTACGTGTAAATATATTGCTCTCGAAAATATTTCCTCCGGAATGCATCGTGAATTCAAGAAAAGTAAACTAGTAAGGAGATGACAGGCAAATGCAGTAATGATAGTGGATGACATAGCAGTAGCGATGTGCAGAACAGTACAGCAGAACGATGAATATACATGAATTCATGGGATGCGTGAATAGAGACGATGGTAAATGAGAGATGAGACCGAGGAGCAAGCATAAGAAAATGCTAGAAAAAGTTCAGCAGCAGGCCTATATCACACCAACAAAAAGTCTCACCGAAACAAGACTGTCATTATTGGGAACCATTGAGATCCGGTGAGCCGACTTGTAGATATGCCAGTAAAAGCGCGATGGAGCTATTTTGCTGGCAGTACATCACCAAATCTTTTCCTGACCAGTATTGGTCTTCCGATCTAAGTTGCGCGTCGGGGTCGTCCCCACCATCATCGCTGCTCTCGTGACCGTGAGGGAAGCTCAGACTATTCCCTTCCGACTCCATCTTTCCAGGACCATGGCGATGGTACATCCTACTGCGAGACTTCGAGCGCACTGGTTCCAATGGACGGTCCACAGCGGGTCGAAGAGATATTTTGGATTGGTTTCGAGTATGGAGACCGGATGGTGCGAGGCGCTCTAGTGCATGGTCGAGCTTGAAAGGGAAGGAGTTGCCTAAGACTGCAGATGGATTGAGTAGGGTATCTTGTAGCACTTTGAACGCCATGTTGTACGATGCCTTGAAAAATCGAGAGGTCTGCGGGGACTGCCAGTTTATGCCGTAGGGATGATCAGCAACCGCGGCAGACGCATCGATTTCCCGTTTTAGGGAGAGGGCCCATTCATGGCGAACCACAGGGTCAGTGACACTGAACATGTACTTGCGCTTGTCCCCATTGTGATCCAAAAACGCCACCTGAAAGGTGTTGCGCATAAATGCACGTTCCACTGCTATAGTGTAACTCTGGGCAAGACCGGTATACAGTAGGGCATTCGGACTTGAGCGCAGCATGGTCATCGTCTTTAGCCCAAAAGAGTGGCCTGTTACCCGGAAGGAAGCTTCCGCCGACTTCGCAAACGAGAGCACGGGTGGGTCAAACACCAGATCGTGCCCAAACAACTCAATGCTGAACTGCGGATCTGGTTGTGGAATACGGATGACGACTGGCTCTGACTGAACCCGGTAGGTAAGACGCGGAGGAAGTGGGCGTTTGAAAGTGACCGTAATCTCTGGAGGACCACCAGACGATGGGTTACGCGCTTGGCACAGGCGCTCGCGACGAATCGAGTCATAGACATTTTCCAAGTCATCCGACAAACGGGTGTCATGACGTCGAAAGGCTTCAAGGAAATCTCTTGCAGTGATATTCCTTCTTGGATACCCCATTTGGCCTGGCTCATGAGAGATGGCACCGTGCAGGACGTCGTTCAGCTGTACGATGGCTCTCGCGAAACGATACGCCAAATCCTTGTCGTAAGCAATGTGGCCTGCGTTAGCCTCATACCACCGATTCGCGAATGACTCCAGAAGAACATCAAGAGGAGTGACCCCGTGATTGCTCCGTTCCGGGATGTGAATAGACTGGAGGAAAAGCCGAAGGGCCTTATCCACTCTCAGCCCCATGAACCCGAATTCATCAAGGTAATGCTTGAGCACGACACGGCTTGTACGCCGCGACAAATAATCACCTAGCTGCACCCTGTCAATATGCGGAGTTTTGAACAGGAGCTGCGCAAGTAGAGCAGGATCATCACGATGACCCAAGGTGGTGAAAAGCGACGCGACTGCATGATCCGGATCCGTTGAAAATCGCTCCACAAAGGCTTGCACTGCAGGAGTTCTCGGAATAGCTCTGGCAGATGGCTCCTCTCGCTCGCTAGTGAAAATGAGTTTCCGCAGCAATACGACATTCTTGATCGTGAACTTCCGGTCAGCAGGATTAGGCTTCGTCACCTCTAGGAGAGTATCGGAATCCTCAGGGCGAGGCTTAGCAATGATGAGAATGTCGTTGAACAGAAAGAGGAAGCGATCCTTGCATATATTGGAGTTCACGACCTGGAAGACCGGAGAGCTTCGTAGAAACCTCCGAGGGGGCTCATCGATACATATCGGACTTCTCGAACCTCGGCCAAGCATCTCATTCAAGCGCTCTAGCAGTATGCCACCTTTGGTAGGGTAGTCCGAACAATGCGAGGAGGCCCCTGATGAAGACTCGGATGTTGTGATATGGTGATGATCGGATAGTGAAGACCAGGGCTCAGGTGTAGTTGATGACGGAAGCTCAGGAGGAGAAGGAGTTGCGGGGGTGGGGGGGATTAGGAAACTGTCTGTGACAGAGTATGGCCCGCCGTTAGGTCTAACGATCTTACTTGCTCGTGGTGTTTTCTGAATATCGTCATGGGCGCTACTTCCGTTGGGACTGATCGGCGAAAAATCGCCATTCGCCTTCTTCAGCAGGCCATTGGCAATGGATCGTGTCTTATCATCAACGTCTACCCATTCATCCTGGAGCTCGGGGGACAAATCATTCTCTTTCCGCAATCGGAACAAGTCAGAGAGCGATGGCTTCTTTGACGCCACTGCAAGTTTTGGATCGGAGGCTGGCGTCGGAGGCGAGTTACCTGCTGACGACTGTGATGGTTGCGGGAATAACTTCCTAGCACTGAGCCATCTCCGGACACCATCTCGGTTGGTTGGAAGAGATTTCAGCATAATAGGCGAGGTAAGACTGGGATGCTGGAAGTAGTCATGAGAAGACGTGGACACAGATGCAGAGAGGGGCGGGGCTTGAGCCTTGTAAATGTGCAATAGATGAGTATCCGATGCCTGGTGCGATAACTTCTTATCTCCATTGATCTCAGGAGAGTTGGAAGGGGTATTACTGGAAGAACTCGATGGCAGCGGTATATCAGCCTCAACGTGATGCGACAGAACGATATCAGGGGTAGATGAAAAGAGAGGTTGACGGTGGTTCCATTGCTCTTGCAGCTTCTTGATCCCCGGGAAAGGATTGAGTTTTTCGTGGTTGTATTTCGTCAGAGGATCAGCGGTAGGAGTCATAGGGGAGGATGAGACCCCGTAGTTGGTCAGAGAATGCACTGAGGTCGACGCCGAGGATGGCTGGCCGTGTGGATATGTGGCTGAACTGATGCTGTCATTCTTATCAGCTTTCGGGCTTGGAAGGCTTGCACTCTCCCGGCTAATACTGGAGTCGGTGTTCTGTCTCCTCTCCCGCGTCGCAATCGAGTTCGTCCGTGATCGGCGTCCACCACTTGAAGTGCTCCTCGTTAGAGTGTTGACAAACTTGCTCCATGTGCTTCCTTCGCGCTTGGAGGAGGGAGTCTCTGCCCGTACCAATTGGGGATCATTCACATCAAACTCAGTTGCCACCGGCGACTTGTCATTGTGTATGCGAACGGCGACGGAAAGCCGCTGAGGGTACTGTGGAGAATCCAAATCATCACTGCCACGAACCATGGAAGGGGTGCTAGGAAGGTTGGCAACCAACGAGGGTGTCGGGGAAGTGATTATGGGCGTAGACAAAGGGGAGGTAGATGCCTCCACAATGAGTACCTTTGAGTCAGATGAGACGCGAAATGTTGATCCCTCAGTCCGGAGGCAAAACTCCTCTCTTGGCGACTCCGGAGGCGGATGGTCATCTTCATCCTCTGTGATGTGCCGGGATGGCTCCTCCTGCAGCGGTTCATCCTCGTCCTCGTCCTCTTCCTCTGTTTCTTCATGCACAGGCATAGGGGTTTCTGGCACTGCGGTAAAAAGACTGAGAAGGCATGCTGTCCAATCGAGACATCACCACTGACCTGGCTCTGCCACCCAACTAATTTCACGGTCGAGACCATCATGATACGGAGATCGTCGAAAAGCTTCTGTTGGAAATACTTCCTCGTCATCCGGATCACGCTCCTCCTCTTGGTCAGATGACAACGATACCTCCATATGGGGTCTCGCGAAGGGACTAGAAGGGAACTTGGCTTGCCGAGATGGTGTCCTCTCAAGAGAAGCCAAGTATACTGGCACATTTGTAACATCAGTAGGGACCGAGTCAGTTGATATGTCTGATAAATGAGGAGGGCGAGGGGAAATACTAGGAGACGGACGACTCGGAGCACCTGGTAGCCCATAATATGTTGACTGCGGAGGAACTCGGTCTTCGTCATCCTGGTCCTCTATTAGAACACTCTCTCGTCGTTTCCGGGATGCAACATCAAAATGGCTAGGTGGCACAGCTCGCACAGGGGTTGATTGACGGCTGGAGTTGATAGTTTCATTGAGATTAATGCTGGGCGTTGCCAGAGGATAAATTGGTATCGGTGGCATGGGAGTGGTGGACGATGTGCGCTCGATGTTCGGGGCTAATTGCTCGGGTTGAGGTTGCGGGGTGTTGGAACGGTTCGGAGTGGCATTAGAAGTTGAAACAAGATCGGATTCATCTGTGGCTGATACTGCTGGAGGATTGATGGACTGGTGTTTTGAACGTCTTCTGTGACGTCGCTTTGAGGGACTAAACGAACGAACATCTTCCTCCTCCATATCCGTCTCTTTTATCATCCTCTTGTTCAGTTGCGCCATCATAAGCCGTCGTGCAGCGCTACGTTCGACGTTTTCCCCCCCAGATACAGTATTGTTTCGGACTAGATTACCAAACGGTTGAGGTGATACCGCTGGTGATGGAAATGTTGATTGCATAGGTTCCATACCACCTGTAAGCTTCTGTAGCGTTAGCATGCGAGCTGCACCAGCACTATTTGATCGTTGAAGCCCTTGATGCGATACAATAGCCTCCAGTGTGGGAAATCCTGGGACAGGAGAAGAAGTGCCAGAAGATAGAAGAGAACTCTCTGGTGTTAAGAAGCCAGGTAGGATGAATGGAGCAATGGGTAGTAACGGATTCATATGAGAGGGTATTGGTGCGACAATTGACTGGGGAAGGTATTCTTTTGGGGAAGGTGGGGAATCATCAGGTGAGGAATCATTGCTGGGAGTAACAGACGTTGGTAGAGGAGACTGGGGGGCTTTGAATTTTCTGAAATCCTTAGAACCTCTGGAACGAGAGCGTGAACGAGAGCGGCGTTTACGCGTCACGGTGGATGGTTCAGGTGTGCCTGGTTTATCTGCGGGCTGTACATTTGACTTGGGTTCAACATCCGAGACACGGTCGGACAGGATGTCCTGCGATGGATCTTGTGCATCCTCATGAAATATCCTCTCGCCTTCGCTAACGACTTCATTATGCATCTGCGGTCGCCTTCCATTTTTCAGTCGTGGTAGAGATGCTGCGCGTTTGAGCTTTGCGACTGCATTGGCGCGTTGTTCAGCAACCGACGATGGGTCATTATCCATGTCCGCGCGGAATGCTGAACCAGAACACTTTAATGATCATCGGTGTACATGAATTTTTACGCTTATGTGGGCTCACAAGCAACTCACGGGTATTTTGCGGGTCGTATCCGACCCCCGAAGGTTAGGGTACGCCTCAGTGACGAGAATGTGTGCTGTAACGGACAGACTGAGAAACAATCAAGAAAACCTATCAACTGAAAAATCGGACTAGAAACGCACCTAGTAGAAGAAAGGAGAGACGGTGAGCGCTGAGTGTTGAGGAAGGAACAAACGAAGAGAAAGGGCTGTAAACTGCAAGAGACCGAATGTGGCGGAGAACTACCACGTGGCTAATAAAAGCAGCTTAGTAGACGGACTACTCTCAGGAAGGCTGTGTGGTTTCGGGCTGATCAAGAGTGCTTATTATACGGACCCACATAACATGTCTTTCATCCAATCTCAACTACCTATCTATACATACCAGCTGCAGTCTACCTCGAGGTTTCACGGCGACTATCCCAATATCTTCTTCCAATAGTCTCCGCAAGAACAGCGAGGTTAGCGCGGTCAATCCTTTTTGATAGCAGTGCACATGTTCCTGTTGAAATGGTCACCTGTTCCCATCCTTTTTTCAGTTGGCGCCCGGACGAGTCACTCCGAGAAAATCATTTACCACTAAATGCATACAATCGATAAGGCACGCGCATCGTGCTCTGCATCATGGCACATCTTCTGCAGCGTGTAAATAGCAGTGCCGCATTTTCACGCTGTCCTGATCTACGTGCTTAGGCCTTGTGTTTCTACCTTTGATTAATCGTTCAAGGGCTTGAACGGCCATCAGTTGTACGCCGCGCCTCCTGGAGTAAATTTTGCTTCATTTAACCTTCGTACCATGGGGAAATACAGCTTGTTCCAAGCAGTGAGAACCAAGGTCGTTTCTTTAAGGCCTGGTGTGCAGAATCCGACAGGCCCATCAGTTAGACATTCCATATCTGTGACCTTCTCAGTGGTCGAAGGCTTCCGCAACGGAAACGTTGCCTTGGCATTTCATAACCTTCTTTGGAAAGTTCGCATCCCTCGATTTGCAACCTTCCAAATCGACTGATATGATGAGATCTATCAAAAAGTGGAAATATTAATGTGTCCTCCTTTACACGGGACTATCTTAACGGGTGCGAGAGGGTACTTCATCTCGTATCGCTTTCCAACTTGGCCTGGAAAGTTCAAATCCTTCCCCAATCCTTGCATACGTGATACCGCCTAAGCGTGACACAGCGCGAAGTTTAGCGGGATCCACGGTCCCGCTTTCCGTCAAAACACTCTCTCTAACATGTGCCCGCTTAATCAGGCCCAACACCAACGTATTCGTGACCTCGACGGAGTTTGGCGGGCGGATGTCATATGAATGGAATAACTGTGGAGCAAAAGTGACGTATCAATATGCGCGACAAAGAACCAATGAAGTACACGCATACCTCGCATTCAAGACCGATGGCACTTTCTTTGACCCAAGGGGGCTGCACATCTATCTAAGCGAGGGCGGATATCACGTTCAGGATATACACGACAACTACTAAAGAGAATGACTTACGCTGGAGGCTTTAGTTAGGCCGCTGATGTCCCATTCGTCCACATTAGCAGGAGCTTCCATAGATGTGCAGTTCGCTGCTTCTATGAATGGTTCACTTATTATGCTCACGGTAAATTCTTTTGTTGCCAGTATGTTTTCCTGGGTGTCTTTCGGCCTCCGCGGCGACAAGGAGAAGGAGATGCTCAATAAAGGCGGGTTGTGTGCGACCTTCAAGACAAATAAACCCGTCGCATAAATTCCGAGTCAACTGAAGAAGACGTCCTGCATACCATGGAAAAGTAGCTACGGTCAGTTAGGTCACGCTTGGCTAAAATATGCTGAGAAGAACTCACCTGAACGGGGCAAGGTTGGGCACACCATCCTCAGAGATGCTGGACACGAGTGCGATGGGGCGAGGCACGATGCACGAAGTCAATAAAGGGTACACGTCCCTGTCATTATTCTGAATTAGTGAAATGCAAAAACCTGCGATAAGGTTAGGTTTGCTTTAACAGCAAAAACTAGCAAGCCGCCAGTACGTGTACTACATGATAATACGTACCCAGGTGAGGCATCTGAAAGATTCCAAGTTCTCCAGCCTTGACCTTCTTGGGTTTTCCATGATTTTGCAGGCTCGATATCCTCAGGAAGACCCTGTCTCAGTTGCCAATTGGGACTCGGAGAGTCGGTAAAATGGAACGAGGAAGCAGGGTTAAAGGGTCGTCTAAAGTTCCCATCCGATTCGTCCAAGGTTCTCCTCGTGAATGAGAATAGGCGGATCCTGGAGGCTGAACCCTTTTTGAAAAGAGTAAGTCTCCTGGTCTCTATACGCGTCGCCGATGTCAGTAGTTGGCAAGACTTCATGATTTTGTCGTTTTAGACTATCTGGATTCTGAGTAGTGCACAACTTCAAGTTGAACTGCCAGCCAGTATGTGATCAGGCACAGAAAAGTTAAAATAGACATACTATTACGAACCTATGAGAAGCAAGCGCGTGGCGCGTGTGCAGCAAGCGATTACATATCAACTCGCTTGATCGCTTTGGCGAGTCGTCGCAAGTCCGAGTTGAACGTGGTTCGGATAACCGGACCATAACCGTCCGTGCTCACGCTAACGTTGACTAGGGGTAAGGGAGTCAGTGGATTTTAGATAGTAACGATCCTACACTCTCGTAGTAGTGATCCTTTCCAGCGCGGAGTCGTAGGGACTCGGGGGAGTCAGTTTACAGACGAATGCAGGAAGAAGTGACGTCTCGGACATGCAATTATCGGAAATTCGTTCTGTCAACGTTGCTGAATCGCAAGATTCGCAACGAAATCGTCGATTCCCATGAAGTCCTTCCTCATGTATTCCTTCGATTGGTAAGTTTATCGTTAATGTAAGGGATGCTACTCCCCTGACGACTTGTACGCTTTGACCATCCTTCATAGATATACATATAAGCATGTCTGTATTTACCGTAACTTTAGTGAATTAACCTCCTTCACTCATCCACCATGATCTTTATCTTCCCCTTCGAACTCGCATAGTCCTTGCTGCGCACTTCGTAGCAGACTTATATTTATAAATTGAGGAAACAATTCAGAGGCCCCTATTGACCCTGAGGAGTGCAGGGCTGAGCTCAGCGAAGAAAGGCTCAAAAATATCTCAAAAACCTCAGCGACGCCGCGGCTCTCAGGATATCACAGATCTTCTCAGTATCACACTGAGAATCATCCAAAGTCCACACGCATTCAGCTCCGGATCCAGCCGTATATTGAGCTTTCGCTTGGAGTAACCATCTTACATCCATAAGAAACCTCGTTCTACCATGTCGACCCCCAAGGACATATCTGGGTTTTATGCATATACCGACACTCTCAAGGGTGTTTACTACGGACCCAAGTGCGTCGAAACCGCGCTCCCGAAACTTTTGGATGCTCTTGGAGGAAAACGGGCGCTCATAGTCACTGGAAAGTCCCTCCGCGATAAGGTGAGCTGACACACAACTACTTTCAGGTCGTATAACAATATATTGACTCGATCGGGTAGACTGATGTGATCACAAGAATCGAGAACATCCTGAAGAAATCTAATGCATATGGTGCTACTTTCTCGGAAATCGGGGAGCATACTCCTGAGGCTGGTATTGAGAATGGCATCTCCAAGCTTCGCGAAGTCAATGCCAACATCATAGTCTCTGTCGGTGGAGGTTCTCCCGTCGATGCATCGAAGGCAATCATTTTCAGGCTGCGGGAACAGCAGGCACAAGAAACCCCTGGGACAGATCCTGAGTTTTTGCGGCAAATTGCCATACCGACGACTCTGAGTGCAGCAGAGTACACGGTAAGATTTTGGTGCGGGACAACTCCTTATCTTATCTAGATACATATGTTAGTGTCGCGCGGGATATACCAACAAGCAGGGTGATAAGGTTGCAGTCGGCCACCAAGAGCTTGCTCCTGCGGGCATCATACTAGATGCAGAACTGACTCTGCCGACCCCTGAACAACTATGGTAGATCATCAATCCAGTCACCCCCCGTGTGCGCTCATTGTTTCCAAAGGCTTTCCACTGGTATGCGTGCACTGGACCATGCAGTTGGTAAGAAGTCATTTTATACAATGCCCATACTTTCAAATATCTGGAAACAGAGAATCTGTACAGACCCGGAGTGCCCCTCCCGCTGAAGAAATTATGTCTTGCTGCCATCGCTG
>Ga0153976_1000070_pt1 | contig 28219 bp, 34 predicted proteins | sample TSGA060MetaG_FD_104717 | JGI IMG/M metagenome (GOLD analysis project Ga0153976, IMG submission 104717) | Attine ant fungus gardens microbial communities from Georgia, USA - TSGA060 MetaG | ecosystem: Host-associated > Fungi > Mycelium > Unclassified | place: USA: Georgia, Yuchi Wildlife... | reverse complement strand
TGAATCATGCTCGGGTCATATGCCTGAACTTTTCAAGGAGAAAGCTATATGCAAAGAATTTCCCGCCTCCGACATGGAGAGTTCTTATGCACATAGCATGTTGTCGTCTCCCCCTCCTAAACAAAAGTGGATGTTCTTCAACGGCATCTCCCGTTCTTTGAAGAAGAAATCCAACCAAGAGCTTCTCAAATCGAATTCCCAGTGCAACGAGGCTGTCCTTCCTGATGCCAGTCGCATTCTCCCTGGTAGATCCAGCGATAATATCTCGGCAACATTTACTTCGTTCGCCAGCGAATCCACGGACACGCGCTCAGGAGCCATGATGTCTGTTCCGGTTGATCCCCACGGACACACGCATGATATTGTTTAGGGATTTTTGATTCTCTATATTTCTCTGTGTCAGCTGGAGGTCAGCGATGACCCCCTTTGTGTTTATTTCTTCAGATTCTTTTCAACTGTAGCCCTAGTTTTCCTTTCGTATTTTTGATATGTATGATAGCAGTGGCAGCGATCACTGCAGAATAGATGTTTTGCCAGCCGTAGCATCGACTGACGATGATCAAGGTCATTACGAAGGGTGCTCAAATCCTATAAGAAATTGCCTATTTTCAATAACTCTCTCACATCTTTCATGCGTGTCCCAAAACCCTCCGATGGTGAGAACATTGAAAACATGTGAAAAACTAGCCACGGTAAGAAGCCTGGAGAACCCAGCAATGCTATTCCGGGAACAATAGCACAAATACAAGAACTCATGCCAACAATCACAGAACTGTTGCAAGCAAAATAGAATCGAAAGGAATCCCATGTCAGGACACACGTGAGTCATAGATCAATCAGCATAGCCTCCTTTCTCTCCTCATTCTGCATGACCCCACTATGTATCGTCGTATCGTACATCGGTGCGACAGTCGGCACATGTGGAAATTGGGGAAGACTGCTCGGTACTTCTTGGTGCTGATGCTGTTGTTGGAGAGGTCGCTGCTGTTGATGGTAAGGGGATTGAATTTGATGCAGTGTAGGCTGGAAACCTGGATGAGCGACTGTGCTGCTTCTTCGCAGGTGTGCACCTTGCTGATGTTGAGACGTCGATGCGTAGCTTACTGGCGGCCAATGATGTGTATTCTGCGATGGCATTTGAGACTGAGATTGAGATGTAGAAGCTATCGCTGCCATCGATGGAGGTGCCGGAGCATAAACCTGGTTCTGTGGATGATGAGGAGCAGATGCAAGCGACTGTGACCTCCGTTGCATCGGAGGCGAGCCTACAGATTGTGTGGCAGCGACTGGGCTTTGAGGCTGGTTGTGCCGCTGCATAAGTTGCTGAGGTGAAAGAGCATATTGCTGAGGGCTGATTTGTGATGTAGGTGGTACTGGTATCCATTGGTTGTACTTATTTGAGGAGGAAGGTATTGTTTGTTGTTGCAATGGTGAAGAACAATGGCGAACTTGGTCTGTCAAAATTGAATCATATAATTTGACAGCTTGCGAGAGCTTGTCATGCATATCTGTTAACATCTCTGAATGCATCCAAGTAAGCCCAAGATGATCGCAAACTTCATGAACAGTCACTCACTTTCCTTCCTACCAGCATCATCCACGCTGAGTGCAAGTCTTGGTCTAAGGCTATTCGCCTTCTCGTATAATTCCGTGACCGCAGGGTACCTCGATAAATCCCTCCCACCATTAGCTTCCACGTGTTCTACGGTTTGGTTGAACGTCAAGATTGCATCAGTCTCCAACGGCTCCAGATCATATGTTGGTAGCTTCGGAAGCACTGGTCGTGTTGGTGTTTGTCTATGCATCTGCACTAGTTCCTCCTGCTGCTGCTGTTGCTGCGTAAAATCCTGTTGATAGGAGTAGGAGGCAGGTTCCGTCTTCGTCGGTATCTCCGACGGGGCACTTGGCTTCGGGGCGTTCGCTTCCCGTAAACTGGCCTCAATCGCAGCTTTCAAGTCCGGATCATCTTCGTCATCCATAGCTTTTCTATCTGGGTAGAGAGACCGATGTTCAACGATGGGAGGTTCCGAGGGCTGCCAACTTGAAGGGGTGGAATAGGAAGCTGTGTACCCGCGCGGAGGATTCTTGGCTTCTTGTAGTGAAATATCAATAGCACGCTGGAGTTCTGCATCTGCAAGTTCTTGTGCGGATTTATGACGTGAGTTGGGAACGCTGTTCGTTGAGCGGTGTTTCTTGTCACTGGTAAAAGCCTGAGCTGCGAAGCCAAGAGAGGGACGAAAAGTGTGCGTACGGTCTATCCGCTTTACGAGTCAATTTGTTGTAGCAACCATCGCAGACACGAACTTCCTGCGTGATACCAAAATGGGGTAAAGGAAGTGACTTGGAGGAGCATTGTTGATCAAACACTTGACCGCAGTTCCTACAGTGATGTTTGCGATTTGTGAAGGTGAAAGGGACTCGACATCGAAGACAGAGGTCAGAATCTATCCACTCGGGAGCCGTTTGTGTATCGACCATGGCTGAGTTGGCTACAGCCAAGTCCTTTGGAGGGAACTTGTATCCTAAAACTGAAGAGTGAGAAGGGAGGGCTAGGGAGTGGGAAAGGAAGACGAGCCTTCTTGTTGAAGATTCTTGTAAGCCTGTTCAACATAGCGTAATGAATTTCTCCCTTCAAATGCGACGGTCCAATTCTGGATCAGACGAAGGATGCTACTCTTGACCTCATGGTTGAGTCCTGGGATTTTGAGTATCGACACAAGATTGTCGATAAACTCGCGCGACGCCACTTCAATGAGAAAGTGATCGCCGCCGTTCTTGACGCAGACGTCGGTTAGCTGAACCAAGGTTAGAACGGAGAGACAATGACGCAGGAAGTAGAAAATACGGTGAGAGCCAAAAGCTGGACATTTGGATTTTTGTGGTTCAAGCGACGCTTCAGCGCGCGCATCGCATTCTTGGCTGAGGCAGCTTTAGACCGAATTTGATCGCATATCTCGAGATTCAGAGCCATGTCTTCCGTCCCAGCTGGGGTGAGTTCCGAGGTGGCCTTGTCTGTTCCATCGTCAGCCAGCACAGCAGATAAATATTTTATGCGACACAGACCCACTGCACTATCGAGCTGAGACGCTCCCCACAACCATGCGCTCAGCCCGGACATGCTGGCTTTGGAGAGGCTGGGCTTGTACTGCTTGGCTTAGTCAATCCGCTGACTAAGCACTGCCGATAGCTCGGGCAAGAAAAAACCACACACTGTGTGCTGCACAGGCCTTGGAAATAGTAATATCCAGCAGCAACAACACCCTGTCCTCTGCCTTGCCTGGCTTGTTGTTCCTTGACAAATGGGAGTGACGGAGTCAACATCATGTGACATTCGAGTGGCTGTGTACCGACTGACCTGGAGCGGAGTCGAAAATTGCCATCGCTGGTTGTCCCTAACCACCACGCATCTCAACAGTCTCGACTCAGTTGGCCCGTCTACTGCCCTCAGTGCTTCTGCCTGTCTGTTACTGTGGTCAATCTGTACTCTCGCGCTTTTTGGGTCGCCAGTCTACCAAAGCCACATAGCTTCTACAAACCCCAGTTCTTGGCCTTTGACGCGCCCAGCGGTACCCAAAATCCATTGTGGAACTCTTTTTACCGCCATATCGCACATTTTAAATATTTCTCTGGTCGTTATACTTTTTTATCTAGGTTTTTTCCCTCGCCGCGTCGCATCCCCTAGTTTATCATGCTTGGCCACCAGTTTGCCTTTTCAGCTGCTCCGGTGCGGAAAGTGAAGGAGGTGCAGTTCGGCATCCTTTCGCCAGAGGAAATCGTACGTGGCGTCCACCCACATGATCTGTGTTCTCATTGACAAATTCTTTTTTTGTTTTACTAGAAAGCTTACTCGGTCGCAAAAATTGAACATCCTGAAGTTATGGATGAGACAATCCACAAACCCAAGACGGGCGGTCTAATGGACCCTCGAATGGGAACAATAGATCGAAATTTCAAATGCCAGACGTGTGGAGAGGGAATGTCTGAATGTCCTGGTCATTTTGGCCATATAGAATTGGCGAGGCCGGTTTTCCATCCTGGTACATTTTTTTCATTTGTAACTCTTCATTCTGACCCTCTCCCTGCTCAGGTTTCATCGTCAAAGTGAAGAAAGTTCTGGAGTGTATATGTGTAAATTGTGGGAAATTGAAGGCCGATATCGTGAGTCGAATCTTTCCTCTGCTCGTTTCGCACCCCACCATCCCAATTTTCTGGGGGCTCTCTCCACTCATCCTGGAGAACCCCAAGCCTGCACCACGCTTAGTCCCTTGAACTATTTCAAGGGTGTCCTTCTACCCGCTGCGGGGGAGTCGTGACGCGCGTTTTCGGTCGCTTGATCGCCGCGTCTTATCCCATTGCAATCCGCACGGTGCTTGGTTGGAAACGAGGTTGCGGGTGAAATGGGGGGCTGAACGAGGAGTGTGAAAACATCCTCTTTGTTTATCTGGTTGGAATACGCCGGCCCATCTCTACTGTGACGCAGCGTGAGATGTGTGTCGTTGGTTTGGATTTGCTGCTCGGCTCGTCGGGTGTTGCGCTTTATTATTCCATGACATAGTCCCCATGTTGGACGACTTTTTGCCCTGTAGACACTCATACTGACTTTGATCCGCATATATTTCTGTCGGTAATTCACATTCAACTCGACGATCACTTCGCCATTCTTCACTTTAATAAGTCGGATCCGAACTTCGCCGACAAAATTCGTCATATACGTGATCCAAAAGCCCGTATGGCCGTAGTCTGGGCCCATTGCAAGTCCAAAACAGTCTGTGAGGCTGATGAGGTCAAGGATGAAGGTGCAGACCCTGAGAGTGATGAACCGAAAAAAGTTCATGGTGGTTGCGGCCATCATCAGCCACAGATCAGGAAAGAAGGCCTCAAACTTTTTGTTCAGTATAAGAAAGCAAAGGATGATGACGACGTGGGTTTTTCAGTTCATTATCATGACTGCCTACCCATATTCTCGAGACTAGGACGTGAAATCTATGCAACCGGATAAGCGGGTCATTACTCCTTCTGAGGTTTACACTGTCTTCAAGAAGATGACTGATTCTGATCTTCATCTCCTGGGACTCTCGGAAGAGTATGCCAGGCCGGAGTGGATGATCTTGACAGTGATGCCAGTGCCGCCACCACCTGTCCGTCCGAGTATTGCGGTCGATGGCGGTGCCATGCGCAGTGAAGATGATTTGACATACAAGCTTGGTGATATCATTAAAGCCTCCGCAAACGTTCGTCGTTGTGAACAAGAGGGTGCTCCAGCACACGTTATCTCTGAGTTTGAACAGCTCCTGCAGGTGCTTTGTGCTGTATGATTTTACGTTATCAGATTCCTGACTCATATGGTCTATCAGTTTCATGTGGCTACATACATGGACAATGATATAGCCGGTATTCCTCAAGCTCTTCAAAAATCTGGTCGACCCGTTAAAGCCATCCGTGCCCGTCTAAAAGGCAAAGAAGGTCGCCTTCGTGGCAATCTTATGGGTAAACGTGTTGATTTCTCTGCACGTACTGTCATTACTGGTGATCCAAACTTGGAACTGGATGAAGTCGGTGTTCCGAGAAGCATTGCAATGAATTTAACTTTTCCTGAGCGCGTGACGCCGTATAATATTGCTTATTTACAGGAATTGGTCAGGAATGGTCCGACGGCCTATCCAGGCGCGAGATATGTTGTGAGAGATACTGGGGAGCGCATAGATTTGAGGTATAATAAGAGGGCGGATGCATTCTTACAATACGGATGGGTCGTAGAGCGGCATCTCAAGGATGGAGAGTGAGTTTTCTGGTCTTTTGTAAGAGCTGTTTGCTCATGCTTCAATTCCTAGTTATGTGCTTTTCAATCGTCAACCGAGTTTACACAAAATGAGTATGATGAGTCACCGTGTCCGTCTGATGCCCTATTCTAGTAAGTTCCTTCTCAATCATTTTATCATCTGCATTGAACTGCCAAACAGCCTTTAGATTGAACCTTTCCGTGTAAGTATAAGCGTGGGATGTGATGGTTTCTCACTTCGTTCTCATCTGCCACTAGCACGCCTCCATACAATGCTGATTTTGACGGCGACGAAATGAATATGCAGTATGTTTTTCAGACTCTCTTTGATTTGCTCTATGTTCAATCTCGTGTTAGTATTCCACAGAGTGAGGAGACGAGGGCCGAACTCTCGCAGATTGCATGGGTTCCTCGCCAAGTAAGCAATCTATTGCCATCTCCGAATACTCAAGCTTATCTCGCTCTAGATCATCTCTCCTCAGGCAAATAAGCCTGTCATGGGTATTGTGCAAGATACGCTATGCGGTATCCGCAAGTTCACTCTGCGTGACTGTTTCTTGGACTGGAATCAAGTCCAGAACATACTTCTCTGGGTACCTGAATGGGATGGCAATATTCCTATACCTGCCATCCTAAAGCCCAAGCCTCTTTGGACCGGCAAGCAGATACTGAGTATGACAATACCTCGTGGTATCAACATTTATCGATCCCCTGATCCGAAGTCTTCGAATCCTGTTTTCGACGATGGCATGCTTATTGAGAACGGTGAACTAATATTTGGTATTGTGGACAAGAAAACCGTTGGTGCTACACAAGGCGGTCTTGTTCATGTTGTCTTCCGCGAGAAAGGTCCGGAAACCACTCGACAACTATTTACTGGTCTACAACGTGTCGTAAATTATTGGCTCTTCCACAATGGCTTCAGTATCGGTATCGGCGACACCATTGCTGACGCTAAGACGATGTCCTACATCACTCAGACGATTGTAGATCGTAAATCTCAAGTCGCAAGGATCATCGACGATGCCACGCACGATCGACTCAAGCCCAAGCCGGGTATGACGATTCGCGAATCCTTCGAAAGCATGGTCGAACGTGAGCTTAACTTGGCTCGTGACCAGTCTGGTCAATACGCTCAGAAACACTTGAAAGAAGACAACAATGTCAAGCAAATGGTGGTAGCTGGGTCGAAGGGTTCGTTTATCAACATTTCGCAGATGTCGGTGTGTGTCGGTCAACAATCAGTTGAAGGTCGTCGGATTCCTTTTGGTTTCCGCCATCGCACGTTACCGCATTTTACAAAGGATGATTTCAGTCCAGAGTCGAGAGGATTTGTGGAGAACTCTTATCTTAGGGGGCTTACACCGCAGGAATTCTTCTTCCACGCTATGGCCGGCCGTGAAGGTCTGATTGATACTGCTGTCAAGACTGCAGAGACAGGTTACATCCAACGTCGCTTGGTCAAGGCACTCGAGGACGTCATGGTTAGTTATGATGGAACAGTTCGCAACTCTCTCGGTGATCTCATCCAATTTATATATGGTGAAGATGGCATGGATGGTGCTTTCATCGAGAAGCAGACTATAGAGACTTTTGGTCTGAATGACAAAGAGTTTGAGCACAATTATCGTGTTGACGTCACCGACCCTGCTGGTGGATTCCTGCCTGGTGTCCTTCAGATCGGTATCGACGACTCCTCACTTGATCTCCAGTCCAAGCTCGACCAGGAGTACGAACAGCTTGTTCAGGATCGCCAGATCCTTCGCTCATTCATCTTCCCTCGAATCTCCACCACGCAACCACATTATCTCCCTGTTAATCTTCTTCGTATCGTCCAGAATGCCTCCCAAATTTTCCACATTGATCGCCGTAAACCAAGTGACCTTGAGCCCGCATATATTGTCGACAGTGTTCAGGAACTTGGCAAACGCCTTATCGTTGTTCGTGGTAACGACAATTTGAGCCATGAAGCTCAGGAAAATGCCACGTTGATGTTTAGGATGCACATCCGAGCGACATTCGCCGCTCGCCGCGTTCTGGAGAAGTTCCACCTAACTCAAGAAGCATTTGATTGGGTCCTTGGAGAAGTTGAGTCAAAGTTCAACCAGTCCATCGTTCACCCCGGAGAGATGTGTGGTACTCTGGCTGCACAATCCATTGGTGAACCTGCCACCCAGATGACTCTCAATACCTTCCATTATGCTGGTGTGTCGAGTAAAAACGTTACGCTCGGTGTACCACGTCTGAAAGAGATTATCAACGTTGCGACAAACATAAAAACGCCTTCTCTTACTATTTGTCTCGAGCCGGAAATCGCTCGCTCTACTACACTCGCAAAAAATGTCCAACAAGAGTTGGCATATACTTCTCTCCGGACTGTCACTGCTGCTGTCGAAATTTGGTATGATCCCGATCCAAGCACAACTATTATCGAGGAAGATTCTGTCTTCGTTGAATCATTCTTCGCCATCCCTGATGAAGAGATCGAGTCCAAGCTTCATTTGCAGTCTCCCTGGCTACTGCGTCTTGAACTTGACCGCGCCAAGATGATCGATAGGAAGCTTAGTATGCACTATGTCGCTAGCAGAATTGCGGAGAGTTTCAAGACCGATTTGTTTGTAATCTGGTCCGAAGATAACTCAGATAAACTCGTCATCCGTTGTCGTGTGTTGGGCAGTCCGGATAAAGATGATGAGGGCTATGGCACTGTTGAAGAAGACATCTTCTTGAGGCAATTGGAGAATACTATGCTCAACTCTATCAGTTTGCGTGGTGTGAAGGGGATCAATAGGGTATTTTTGACGAAAGCGGATCAGGTTGCCATCTTATCGGACGGTAGCATTGTGAGTAACGAGGAGACAAAAGAGTGGGTGTTGGAGACGGATGGTGTCAATCTGAAGACGGTCATGTGTATCGATGGTGTCGACTTTACTCGAACGTACTCGAATAGCTGCGTGGAGATTTTCAATGTGCTGGGTATCGAGGCGGCCAGAGCAGCTATCATGAAGGAATTGCGAAGTGTCATTGAGTTCGATGGTTCTTATGTCAATTTCCGCCATCTTGCTTTACTCTGTGATTTGATGACTCAGCGTGGCAGCCTCATGGCCATCACCCGACATGGAATCAACCGGGCTGATACGGGGGCTTTGATGAGATGCTCGTTCGAGGAGACCGTCGAAATTTTGATGGAAGCTGCAGCTGTTGGCGAAAAGGATGATTGTCATGGTATTGCCGAAAATGTCATGTTCGGGCAAATGGCCCCTATGGGCACTGGGGCGTTCGAGGTTGCACTTGATATTGACATGCTCAAAGATGCCATCGTCGATCATAGTTTGCCAGTTCAGTCGATGCTCGCTGCACATCTTGACGATGGCATGACTCCTGGACAAGTAGCAATGACTCCTTATGATACTAATTCCCCGATGTGGCATGATGGTATGTTCAAGGGTGAATCGGCCTCTTTTACTCCTCTTGCTTCGAATGGTAGCGATGATGCAGCAAATTTCCAATACCTTGGATTTGGTCAAAGTCCTCTCGGAGCTGGTGGGATGTCACCCGCAAGGCCCGGATACAGTCCAAGCTCACCAAATGCTTACTCGCCGACTTCACCCAGTTTTGTTCCACAATCACCCTATGGAGGCGCGACATCACCCTTTGGCACGTCTCCTTATGCCACATCGCCATTTTACGATCGAAGCAGGGGTCCAACGTCGCCAACATATTCGCCAACCTCGCCTGCTCTCAATCTCACGTCGCCTGCATACTCTCCGACTAGCCCACGATATTCACCGACTTCGCCGTCGTTCTCTCCTACCTCACCGCGTTATAGTCCACAATCACCTTCATTTAGCCCAACTTCGCCTCGTTACTCACCCACCAGTCCCTCATTCAGTCCTGCTTCACCTAGATGTGTGTTTCTCTATTCACTGCTCTGGATATATTACTAATAGCACCTCTATGATCTAGACTCTCCAAGTGAGTTATAGTTGCAATACATGGTGTATCATATTGACATTTACCCAGCCTCTCCTCGTATGAGCCCTTCTTCTCCAAAATATTCTCCCACTTCTCCTATGGCTTCACCGTCATCTCCCAAATACTGTAAGCATCAGATGCCTGTTATCCTTGATCACTGGTTGACACTCTTGATAGCTCCAACGTCGCCTGCCTATTCGCCTGCCTGTAAGTATTGGTTGTCTCTCGGGTACAGTATCTATCTAAGAACTTTCTATCTATAGCTCCTGCATACTGTAAGTGTGATCTCAAAGATTCCACCTACCCGTGCCTTATCATCCCTTTCAGCTCCTACTTCCCCGGCATACAGTCCAGCGTCACCTCAATGGTCTCCTACAAGTCCATCGCAAAACGGAACGAGCAGAAACCATCAATACCGATCGAACCCTTCTTGGGACTGAAATGTTGGAAAGTTTTGCTTTTCGTTTCACATGCATCACATCTATTTTTTTATGCACAACTCTTGTAGAATATTATACTCTACTATTAAGATCTCGTTAGCTGATTTTGTTCATCGTGTCCTACGAATGTGCTTTCCTTTCGGTGGATATTCAGATTCATAGGCGGTCGATAATATAACCTGTCCTTGATCCGTTGTTGTCTTATATAATCCAGCTACTCGGTTTCCTCAACTAGTGATCCTTCTTCTGACTTTATGGTGAAGCCTGCAGTCAATACAACACTATCACCGCATGAAGAGTGCGTGTATGTTACTGCCGAGGATGGCACGCTGAGTAAGACGCGTGTTACTCCCAACCTTTCAAACATTTTGTGACTGATATACCAGAATATGCTTCTATCCTCCAGAGAAGGGAGGGCCAAGTTTATGTTCATTATATCGACCAGGACAAACGACTAGACGAATGGGTGGATGAAACAGACTGTAAACCTGTTGACAAGGACATGGAAAAGAACGTGCCAATCTCACGAAAACGAAAGCGCCGCATGCTTGAGTCTAGTCGACCAAGCTTGTGCGACATCCAGTTAGCTCCAGACAGAGAACTCTCCGCAGAAGATCTTGATATTAAACAGCATAAGCAAATAACGGCTCAACGCAATTTCGAAACCGTCCATTTTGGCAACTACCAGATCAAAACTTGGTACGTTTGCTCGTGCCCTTTATTGACTTTCCCAACAAGTTAGCTAGGTACTTCTCACCATACCCAATCTCTGACGAAGAAGAATCACAACATTTAAATCGCCTAGGACCGCGGATCCCTGGAGTTTCGCGTACTACTATTCGATCACACGGCAGAACCTCTGAACTTCTAGCGGGTGGTTTACATCGACATAGTAGTGATGGGCGCAAGGCTGATCTCTATGTTTGCGACATGTGCTTCAAGTACATGACTGATTCAGTGTCTTGGGAGGTTCACAAGGTGATTGAACTTGAGCTGGTCAAGCCTGACACTAAATTTGTCCGAAGCGTGGATGCACTTTCAAATGTCCGCCAGGTCGCAAAGTCTACGAACGAGGACAACGTATAATATGGGAAGTAGACGGTGCTGAACAAAAGGCATGAAGCCCTCATCAATGCTTAGCGCTTGAGGATCTAACAAAAAAGAAATTGGGTGTAGCTTTACTGCCAGAACTTGTCTCTGTTCGGGAAGCTATTCATTGACGTCAAGACGTTATTCTTTGATTGTGATAATTGTGAATCTGACTCATTATTGAATTTTCGTCCCCTTGCCTGACTTGTTTTCAGTTCTTTTTTTTATCTTGACAGAAGGGTCGTCATCTATTCATTCTATGCTTGGATTCTTCTCCAAGGTAAAGCAATCAGTTTAGGATCTGGTCATTTTTCTGAGCGCTATATATATAGGAGAAACTTTCTTACGATGATTATAATCTTGCCTGCATCATGACACTGCCCCCTCATCATCGACAAGGTTTTGGAACATTAATGATCGAATTCAGTGAGAATCCTTCTGGTCAAATAGCGTGGCTTAATTCATGCATGTCTCAGGCTATGAACTATCACGAAGAGCAGGTAAAGTTGGTACACCAGAGCGACCGCTCTCAGATCTCGGTCTCCGCAGCTACCTTCAGTTTTGGGTATCTCACCTTGTCCGTTTCTTCCGGTACGGGATACGTGTCTTACCCCCGTCTACATGGTATGCTCAACAGGTTCCGGTTACAGATGTGTTCTCTCTGTTCTTCCCCTAGAGTCTGAACGTATTCGAACCGTGGGTAACTTGCCTGACCTAGCTCAGTATCAGTTTGGGGAAATCGCCTCAAAGCGGAGAAAACGAGGCAAGGGTAGAGATGACGATAATTCAGACTGGCGGAATAAATGTGATGGTAAGAGCTGGTTCCCTTTTCGCGCTATTTGAAAGTTTCAAGTCTCTGCAGATGCGATGTTTTCAGTACATCGAATTTTTGAGACTGTTCAACGAAAAGATGGTGCCGCCGAAATTCATGTCAGCGTGCAGTGTACATTGGCTGATATTGCACGGGCAACGAACCTCCGTGTCGAGGATGCCTCGTTTGCTATGAATGAATGTGGACTTTTGATGCGGCGTTTCACTCAGGATGACGAAGAGACAATCGTAATCACCAGAGAGGCAGTGGAGAAGGCTGCAAAAGAGCTCAATGTGAGGAGTCCTTGGTTACGAAAGGACTGTATATTATTGGACAGCTCATAACTCTATTACATTTGGCGATTAATTATTGTTCATTGGGAATGCTAAAGCAAACTATTTGAGTTTATTAAGCTCCAAAATATTCTGCATCAGCCCACGAACCCCAGGCTGCAAAATCATTTGCCAACTGTTCATGTTCTACGACGACCGCCGTCTTCTTCATCGGACCCAATGGTGGAGTACTGTATAGCTTCTCGATTACACCTTCAACGGACGTCGAGGTGATCAGTAATAATTTTGCCCGAGGCTTCAGGACCTGGCGAAGGGTTTGGCAAAGATTGGCATTGGTCACCTGAAGTTATATCATCTGCTTGGTATGATGATATGAACCATCCAAAAGAAAACTAACCTCGCTGAGAAAAGGTGGGTCAACGACTGCTAGATCGAAAGATTCCTTGAGTTGGACTGGGAAATTGTCGGGCTCGTCCAGATCGTACGGAACATATTGCTCAGGTGCAAGAACCGCGAAACGCTGGTCCAACTCTAGTAGATGTGTGTTTGCTCGAGGGTGTAGATGATGGAAAGCTACAAACGCAGTGGGTGAACAAATGAACGCAATTGATGCATCCGGCGAAGGTTCGAGCTTATTGATGAGGTTTGCTAGATAATTAGCAAAGGATGTGCTGTACCTAAAAGAAAGGTCAGATAATGCTTCTGGCTGAGGGCACTGCCCTGCTATTTATGGTTTTTGGCTTATGTGGCCCTCAGCGATCCATCGGACAAGGAGACTCACCAAAATTGACTAAGTTGCCAATCCTCTACAAATACAGAACGATACTCATCGACGTTCATCATGGGTTTTTCTCCACTTCTTGGTATACTATTACTTTTCTGAAGGCCAGCAATTTCGCCAGCTTCTTGTTCAGCTATCAACTGCTGGAATCTTTGTTCTTCGTCTGACTTGTCTGTCAGAAAGTCATCTAGGAGAGCAAGGGTTGCAGGATTTAATACTAGTGGAGATCCAGAAAAATTGGAACGAGGGGAATCTGGGACGCCGATGTCAATCGCCTCTAGCATGTTGAGCGTAGACCGTCTGAGGGAGCACAGATGTAGGTATTAAGCTAGATTCCAATCCTGCTAGAATCGAGAAATGGGGATTATGTGCTCTTTGGAATACTGTAAAACTGTCGCTCGGTTGCAGTATTCAAGGTATAGGAGAACTTTTTTTTGATGAAATTAATCCGGAAATACATGTGGAGTGCGAAAACAAATAGGCCTGAGGCCTGAGGCGAACTTATTGCCTACACGGAATGGTTCAGATAGCATTTTCCCATGAGTTTTTTGTTTTTCGAGCTTGACCAGAATCCCTGGAGATGAATCATGATGTGATTGGTCGATAAAATAAGTCTTAGACTCCTCTCTCGCTGCAATGTCAATAAAACAACGCGTTGTAGTCCTGATCTCTGGCTCGGGTATGTTTCGCAACAAGTCCAAATTTCATAGACTGATCTTCAACCAGGTACGAATCTCCAGGCTCTTATCGATTCACAAAATACACCTGCCTTGCCCAATGCTGAAATTGTCCTTGTACTCTCAAATCGAAAAGCTGCCTACGGCCTGACTCGGGCTTCGACTGCGAATCCCCCCATTCCAACGAACTATCTTGCTTTACAACCGTACCTCAAACGGAACCCTGACGGGACAAGGGAAGACTACGACGTAGAAGTTGCACGGATCATTGTGAATGCTAAACCCGATCTCGTGGTTCTTGCTGGTTGGATGCATATCCTCAGTGAGAGATTCATTGAAATTATGGAAGGGCGAGTGACTTTAGACCACTCTGAAAAACCCACAACACCCATCCCTGTAATCAACCTCCACCCAGCCCTACCTAGTGCGTTTGACGGTGCGAACGCAATAGAGAGAGCATACGAGGCATTTATGAAGGGAGAGATTAAATACACAGGGTGTATGGTTCATCGCGTGGTCAAGGATGTGGATAGAGGAGAACCAATCATCGTCAGGGAGGTTGCTATTGAAGAAGGAGAATCCTTGAAGGCTTTGGAGGAAAGACTGCACGAGGTTGAACATGAGATTATTGTGCAGGCCACGAAGAAGATTCTAGAGGGGTACGTGGTACAATATTTTCTACTAAGGATGGTTTCGATGATGTATTGTAGATTGGTGTAGGAATTGTCATTCAAGTTGTTCATAGTTTAAAAACTCGTATTCGAGATTTCCTTCCCAGCCTCGACAGGCGCTTAGAGGTATGGGATTCAAGTTGGACTTTGCCACAAAGACCACAAACCTCGATGATCGCTCCTGGCATTCACTTGCGGCCAGGATCGGTAATTTTAATCCTTTCTGTTTTCGTTGGCTGTACATCCGGAATACGATGATATTTCGTTCCTCGCATGCTTCTTCTCTATCCTGCCTAATCGCACTGAGACTGAACAATTGCTTTCCACAGATCCCTAGTTTGTACTTCCAACCAAAAATAGAGACAAAGCCGTCTCAATTGCTCTGTGGGCTATCGCAGACAGTTTGATGATACAAGGGGAATTTGATGAGTGGACAACCAATGTTGTTCCAATCTGGGAGGTATAGTAAGAATAAACTGGGTTTATTCTCTGAAAATCAGCCAACATAACTTTTTGATTACCCAAATTTGCATTGTGTATTATGTTGTACATTCCGATGATGTTTTGCTTACTTTGTTAAACCAACTCATACTCACCTCGGGTGCCCTTGGTCTAATATTTGTTTAACTCCCTCAATCCCAAAGATGTCTTCCGTCATCGTCTCTTCAAATCCCAATATAGTTGTCACTGAGACCCTCAGTCTAAGCTTGCCGATTTATGTAGATCATTTGCGACAGACACATTACATTTGTAAGAAATAATTTTACTACCTCTCTTTGGATAGCTAAAGGCGATCCTTTATATGTCAGAAGATGCCCGTAAATGCTATCAAATAGATATAGTGAACCTGACGAGGGTTGATAGGACATTGAGCGCGAAATCCAGCAAGGCGTAGCCAATCCATGCCCATGAGCAAACGCGTGCGTAGCTGTTTGCAAGTAGGCTACAGTGGCCTGTGGTCCAGGATGAAAAGAGAATTAGAGTTCAACGTTTGACAATCACGTCACGTCACATCATTTTCATCGTAAAGGACTTACGTGACGTAATTCCAACCTTCACCATCATCACATACCCTTGCGATACCCATTTCTTGTAATTGTAATGTTAAATTCCGTAAGCACTTGTATACTTCGATTTTCCTTCCATTGAAACCTGACAATCATAACAAAAGTTACCAAAACCGCCACTTCATTTGTCGTGCTCGGAATCAGAGCGGATAGCACCGCGATTGGAAATTCCATGCTTTGAGCGTCTCTCATTCTCTGTATGAGATGTCTGATCTACGGCGGACGGTGATTCACACTGCTACTAGCGCGTATTCTCTGGCATTTTTGAAGAGAGAGACCATTCGGTCGAATCGGCAGACGGCATCAGTGTGCATAGTAATGCACAAGTGAGCTTGTTCTGTATTATCCCTTGTCTCGTATTGACGCAAGCAGAACTGGAAAGGTGCTCAGGACGCCACTACAGAATGGGAGGCTGACGAAAATGGGCATGTGCGTAGATGCCAATGACTGCTTTGAGGTTGAGAATCTTATCTCGCATAGAACTTGCCTCCAGAGTATCCATCTACCCGCCATACCTTCTCTCAGCAGACGCAGATCCATGGTTACGATTTCTATCAAGGCTCATTCACATCGCCACTATCCTCAATTACAAGCCTCAGTGACATTCCACCTCTCTCAGATTTTTTGATCGACCCCATATCTCTCAAGGTGGGCACGGGAGTGTGCATAAGGCGCTCTGATGGACGACTCTACACTATTAAAAAAAGGTCACAAACACGACAGGCATGGTCCGAATTGAACATACTGCTGAAGATTAGAAAAGCCCACGTTCCCTTCGCTCCCCTCGTGCACTGGACATATGAAAGAGACCAGTACATATATCTCATAAGTGTGAGCTCCTTGGTCTTTCCCGTTGGATCTTTGTTCTTATTCTACCTCAAGGAGAATTATCCGACTGGATCCCTTGCTGACGCTATAGGACATTATGGTGCATTTAGGCCCTTGGACGTATTTTTCTACGCCTGCGAATTGGTTGGTACTCAATTAATTATGAAATGGATGTTAGCTCTTTATAACGCTCCCCAGTTAATTGGTTTACGTTTTCTTCACGATATCGGAATTGTCCATCGCAATGTATCTCCCGAAACGGTCATCTTTGACAGAAGAGGCCATCTTATTTTGTCTGGAGTAGAGAACGGTATTGACCTGCGTTCCCGCACCGAGCATTTCCTTGATTTTACTAAGAGTAACGATAAACGTTATCAAGCTCCTGAAATCATGCTTGGCTGGAGTCATAATGACTTGGTTGATTCATGGTCTTTTGGAATGGTAATATTTTTCATGTTCCGGGGAAAAGTGAGGGTTTTTGGGCCATGTCGCAACATCACTGATTCTGGACAGCACGTGTTCTTCGAAGAAGCTCAAGATTTTACGGAATGCTCGAGTAAAGATATCAACGAAATCATCATTGAAGGGCTTCATGCTAGTACACAGCGACCTATCAATCCGATTGCCAAAGACTTGATACTTAAAGTAATTATGTTCCATGGATCAACCCTATCAAATACGAATTATATTTTTTAGTGTCTCAAACGTAATCCAGCTATGCGGAAGACCATTCGAAATATCCAACAACATCCATATTTTTCTAATGCGTAAGCTGTCTCTTTGACAACCTGCTTCCTAGCCTTATATCATTGACAGTGATTGGGACATGATTTTGAAGCAAAGCATGCCTGGTAGTTTCTTCCATCCCATTTCGTGCTTTACGCTGATGAATGAATCTAGCCCCCCTCCCACGTGATTTTCTCTCAACTAATGTTATTTGTTCGCCTGTCATACCGAACAGTCCCGCCTGTGAGCAATGCTTTTCACCTCGGGCTGACACATTTAGCCCAGAATCCTGTCAACGATCCTTCGGTCAGGCTGCTCCACAGTTCCTCAAATCACCCCTTGTTGTTCCCAAAAATCTCCTTAGAACGCCTACTGCAATCAATAAATCAGTGATGCAGTCCATCCCAGACAGAGAAACTCAGATTGGTCTCGAACACTCTGGTAGTCCTCATACGATATGTGTTTCTCCGATGCTGGATATGGCCCAGGCACTTAATGAAGATTCTCCTGCCCATAAGGCTAGTTTCTGGGATTCATTAGACTGTGAAGATCGATTGTCCACCCATTCGACATACTCTGCTCTCTCCAACATCAAAGTACCCTTTTCCCGTGCTTGGAACCTACGAAAAGAACGCTCCCTCATTTTCTATCCTCATCAGCTCTTCAGCTTCAGTACTGTCTCCATTCAACAAAAGCTGAAGAGAAGACCGAGATCAGTCGCGGTGCTCAAATGTGCTTCCTACGCTAAACCAATCGCAGACTTGCCCAACCATCTTAGTCAAATCGGAAACGGAATCGGGTATACTTACAAGCCCCCAGCCTTATCCCAGCCAATGGTAGCCAAAACAAGGGGTACAAGTTACTCTGATTCTGATACCAGTTCTTGTCCTGTGCCCATAATTTCAAGAGATTCTACTTTTTCGGAGAACACAGTTGCCGTCCCAAATGCCTGTCATGGTCTTTTTCGTAGTCTTAGTATATCGAATTTCTGGACTGGCCTCAAAAATGGTTCTGGGAACGTGCCTGTGGCTACGATGTTGCTACCTCACTCAAAGCGTCACTGCGCCAAAATTCTTGGGAAGACAGACGACATTGAAGAACCTCTAAAATTTTTGATTCCCGGACCTTACAAACAATCAAAAGAGGAGGATTGTGGAATAGAAATAGGTCAACCTTTGGCGGAATCAACGGCATTCTTGTCACCTGTTCTGGAGGCGTCCTCTTCGACAATTTCATGTTCCCCCACCAGATCAGCAACGACAGAAGGCGACGTGCTTACTCCTGAGACACAGGATTTTCCTCCTGCAGTTGTCGTTCGGAAATTGGAGATTGCCGAAATGGAAAGCTCTGAAGAGGCTCATCAATTTTGTCCGGAGTCAACTCTCAGATTGGTCACTCCTATGAACGGGCTCCGATTAGCCCTTGCCGGTGAATCATATCTTCCCTAATTCTTGTCAATTTTGGCTCTTGATGTATTGTTTTGTTCTCTGTGTTCGTATATCTGTTTTCATGCTTTGTTAGCTTTGAAACAATGTAAACATTCGTTCTGTATACAACAACTGGAGCCTATCATCAGTACATGATTAGAGCGAGGATTAAGATCGGCCGGTTATTCGCCCCCAGATTTCTTTACCAGCTCGCTGCCGTTCGTAGGTGGCTTTGCCATCTCCAAGGACCGATTTGTTTTCTATTGCACGTCTACTAAGGTAGGGCATGACTTCTCGAAGGGCACCATATGGAACGTATCTAGGGATGTGACGCTCATGAGGGCATAGCTTCAATACACGTTGTCAGTGTCACCTACTTGATAATGAAAGGTGTAGATGCCTTCGTCCGATTGACAAGATATTGAGTGAGATCGTCGCTCATGCCTACCCTCAGTAGTCAATGTAATGGAACTGAATTTTGTCGTTCAACAGATTCACCATAGAGCTGCGCAATAGCCACCCTTTCAACGGTCCCAGGTTTGATCCCAATTATTGTTCCACTATCCTCAAATCTCTTTTCGTCTAGGAGTGGTTCAGCTAACCCGTTCTTGACAAGTTCTGAAAGAACAAGTTTCGCGCTCTCCCAATTATGTGTCCCAAAAAGAATACCAACACCAGGCATTTTGGTATTCCTGTTTTCTAGACCAGCTGACGGGACAATGCTTTTTACCACATCAGGAAAAACGTATCCTTTCAACCATGATGTCCATGCAGTTCCAAATCTTGTCCATGCAAGGTGAGAAATGTTGCGATTCTTGTCGATGTCTTCGCGAACGGCATTCAGCAACATTCGCACGCACTGGTTATAGCACCTATCTGTTTCATTTCTCTTGGCCCAGACTGGCGGAAGTTCATCAGGAGAGATAGAAAGGGAGGAACCCTTGGAGTGATGTGCTGCGACCTCGTACGGATGATATGCCCCTCGAACGAGCTTAACCCCAAGTGCAAAATTGTTTTCACGAGCATCTTCTAGAGAAAGGGCGAGGTGGGAAGGTGTCCTGTAGGTTCAAAATGAAAGCAGTGGAATGAGTTAATTATCACGATTAAAAGGAAAATTACCTTCTGAGATAAGCCTGATAGGTGGTATACACAAGGGGCTGTACGGTGCATTGTAAATCTACAAGGTTATTGAACTTACGCATCAAAGCGAGAGCAACTGCGTCAATCGCAGGCTGGTACCAACTGGGTACAGGAAGGTTGTCAACGTAGAGTAGGGTCAATCACAACACACACCTCGATTCGGCATCAATAATTATCTTCACGCCTCGTCGACGTGCATGTTCACACACCATATCAAGTTCTCCACATAGTTCGCGTAAGTCCATAACATCTTCCTTGGAGAGCAACGCTAGTGATGAGGCACCGGGATCGAAAATTATGTCTAGGTCAGTTGAACGAGGACATCCAGGGAATGGGACTGAGTCAGGCTTTAGATTGCGTGACTGAGTAATGTAGTTGGAGAAATTGATAAGGGTTTGTGCATTAGGCACTAGGGCAGTCTGAAAGTTGGCAATTGGCCAGGGACATTTTGTTACGAAAGGGATCGTCCAAACTAATCAAAGGTGACTCACTATCTTGACGGCGACCCAGGTGCGCCTTCCCTCACCACTTAAGGAGTCCTCAAAATCAGCAGCGACATCGATAGAATGAATCATCTCTTTAATGATGGCTTTGTGTGGAAGCTTGTCTCTAGACACATTGCCATCCTGAGAGGCAGGGTCAACCTCAACCGAATAGGCGAGAAGAGCTCCTTTGTTTGCTCTGCGAAAGGCACGCAGCAGAGGAAGAGTATCTTCGGCAGTATCGCCACCACAGAACTAAGTATACAGCACTATATAGTCCAGGTCTGCATGTTTCATGCAGTGGACATACCTGATTGAAGAATGTCGCTCGAACAGCTGCCTCTGCTATCTGGCGGACACCAGGAATGCTTGTTAAAAAATTGAGTATCTTGGGAGAATATTCCACCATTGGGGATATCGAGCACAATGTAAACACTACATAGGAACGAATAAGATGCCCAAGGGGTTGTCTGGTCACATTCTGCTCTGGATTATCAGCGTGAATGCACCCAGCCGCAAGGAGGAGACCACCAGACACAGCTGCTATTCCAGCCAGCGGTCTGTGTGATCTACGATACGACCAATGTACAATATGACGAAGAGGCAGATGAGAGAAACGGGGAGACATTATTGCTGGGCACGGATCTTCTCAGAACCTAAATATATCTTAAAGCAGTGTCACATGACAAAGGATACTCTGCACGTATATTCACAATTTCTTTCTATCCAACCATGGTCAAACGCAAACAAGCAGACAACGATGATTCCTCTATGAACAGCGATTCTAGCTCTGACTTTGTATGTCTTTATCTTCCTGTTTCAATAATTGTTGACTCAGCAAAGTAGTAGTCTACTGTGAACATCGACTTCGACTTTTTCTCCCCGAACCCCGAGGTCGACTATCATGCAATCAACAATCTCTTACACCAGCTGTTCCAGCAGGATGCGGACTCTCTCTGCACTGACAAACTTACAGACCTCATTTTGTCTCAGCCAGCGATAGGTTCCACTGTCAAAACCGATGGCATGGATAGCGACCCATATGCTTTCCTCACTGTGTTGAACATGCATATCCACCATCAACACCCGTCTATCAAGGCAATTGTAAACTACTGCTTGAAGATCGCAGCTGCTTCTGGCGACCATCAAACTCATGCCTCACTTCGTACCCTCTTTTTTTCCCAGGACCAACAGCATGTTGGACTTGTGATCTCCGAACGTTTGATCAATATGCCAGTCCAGATCGTTCCCCCAATGTACAAAATGCTTGCGGATGAGATTGAGCAAGCAGCATCCAACGTTCGTACGAGTGTATACATATTAGACAGTTATTGAGCTGGTCTCTTCTTCCAGAATGAACCATACAATTTTTCGCATTTTTTATTCATCTCTCGAAATTATCATCTCACTCCAGAAGAGGAATCCTCTCTCGTCAATTCCGCTCCTCCTCAGCACTCGAGAGCAAAACCATCTAAAAAATCAAAAACGGCATCTTTGTGTCCCTCGCCAGAACCTCCTGCTGATGGTATCCACCCTTTCCATCTAGAAGATGAACAAATTCGCGCCCTGGCACTTTATTCCCTTGATTACAAATATACTGGTGCTCCGAAAGAACCGAGAGAGAAGCATGGTTTTGGATTGGATTACAGGGCAAGGATGATGGTGGTCCCAACGGAGAATTTCGAACCATTGGTCAACAAGTTAAAAGAGATATACACGGAGCCTTGACCCAATCGCTTCATGTGAATCATGTACGCGTGATTTCGCTTTGGAGAACGAGATGTATTTCCAAGATTACAACCCTATCTGTATAAGCCACTCGAGTCTCGCGATCGGAATATCACTCCTGTATCACTCTTGTCTACTACAAATCCTTTACATGGCATTCATGACAGCAGTGTAAGCGGGTTTGGGTTGATAGTTGTTGTCCCATAATAAAGGAGTGGAACTTGCACGCCACGAGTTCTGACGTAAAATTCATTAGCTCAGAAGACGATGCAATTATCTGAAAGTAAAATGTTACTCACAACATCTGCAACACCCCAGGTAGTGATGGAAATACAAGCGGGCGTGTTTAGGCAAGCTGTTACGACAGTAACATAGTCATTTGACGCAGCACCGGCAATATCCAACTCAGTGATGGCAATTTCGGTTCCTGCACCAGCAAGGGCAGTAAGAGCAGCTTGGGCACCGCCAGCACCACCAGCATTCAGATGCATCTGGGTGCCGATACCGTCTATGAGCTTCTGAGAGCCGTTCGTGCGCTTGACAAGGGAAACCATTCCCTGGACCTTGGCATTGTTGGAGTCGAGATTGAAGTCGTTGATGTAGAGTTTAGCGGTGCTATCAGCGTTACGAGCAGCCTGGAATGCGATGCTAACGAAGGACTAGGTGTTGACTGTCAACAATATGGATACTCTTCCACAATAATGAAAACATACTTCACCGAGAACGTTGAAGAAGACAGAGGAACTGAGAGAACCATCTTCGTTCAAGATTTCACTGTGAATGGGTGAGAAAATTTATCTCGTGAGGGGCCTAAAACTTCAGACGTACTTACAAACATCCCACTAGCGGATGCAGAAGATAGGTTAATAAGAAATCAGATTAATTGGATGACTTACAGCTGCATCAGATGGTCAGCAAGCATTTCGGCTGAGACCTTGAGACTCACCATAAAGTTTTCCCTTGTACCTTCCAGCAACATTTGCGATGTGATTCTGAATGACAGAGGTCTATCAGATAGCCATGAGAAGAAATAATTTTGAGATGTAAGAGGGACTACCAGGGTAGTTCCATCGCTGATAGAGGAAACCCAAGATGGAAGCTGAGAGTGCCAGACTTGAATTTATTTAGCAGCACCGACATTTAGACGTGTCTATGGGCATACCAAGAGTGTGGCCACGGATCATCTTGCCATTGGACGTAGCCCAATTAACAAGCTGGTCAGAGTTTCCAAAGTTGAACGATCCCCTGCTAGCTATCGCGTTTCAAATATGTCAGTGTGTCTCCATCTCGAACAAACGAGCGATACGCATACGTTCAGTAGCATCCCACTGGATAATTAATCAGTAACCATCGTTTGTCAGTTGAGCCATCGAGATCGTACCTTCATGGAGTTCTCGGGAGTGACAGCGCCAAAATCAGATTTCAGGATAGCAGCATTTGCTGCGATTAATGAGTGTCTCTCTGAGTAGAAATTTTCCGAAAAGCGTACAGGCGATATTGATAGTATTGGGATCAGCAGCAGAGCCCTGAGAAGAGGTGTCAAAAATCAGCCATAAGGTGTTCCTTTTTCAGTCTCACCCAAAACTTCTTGCCATGCGAAACGAAACGACCGTTGAGACCACCAGCAGGTACTCCAGTAGGGGGAGGTTGATTGGAAGTAGTAGTCGAAGAGGGAGGGGCGGTTGTTCCTCCGCTGCCCGTACCAGGCAAACACCTACAAACTTCTCATCAACTGCTACCATAGTTTGAGAAAATGGCCAACATACTGAGAATACCAGTCATTCATGTACGTACAAGTGGTACCAGAAACACCTAGGTGCTTCTGAGCCCGGGCCATCGAACACTCGTCAAGTGAACTCACAAGTAGTCTGTTGTTTCCATCTATCAGCTCATCTAATTAGGGGAGAAGTTGACCATTGCTTACCGGTCCAGTCCACCCAATCCCTCCACCTTGAGAAGGAGAAAACATTAGAAATAGCATGGAAGTAACAATGGAGATAACTGACATTGACCCCAAACTTGTTGTTGAGCAGTAGCCCCTCCAGCCAAGATAGCAAGAAAAACGATGGTAAACAGCTTGTACATTTTGAGAAATCTGACCAAAAGACTTCGTATGAGACTTGTCGATTGAAACTTCGCTACTCCATTCCACGTTTTAAGGCGGATCCGCAACGACAGAAGGCTAACAAAGTATACTGTTTCCGAGCTAAACTTCCGAGCCAGATGCCGAGATTTATTCTGAGAGCTTACCTGTACATATTTACAACTCTGTTGGATGCCTTCTCCGAACGCACTCATGGGTGTTGTCGGTTAAACTTCGTAAATTTCGCTGAGAATCTGTAACTCTCCATAATTGAGCTGAGAAATGGAGAGTTGGGGGTTGATTCGTCTTGACGATCAGAAGGACCATCGAATGTTATCTTCCTCCCAAGCTTGATTTGCGATTGCTTCAAGTTACCGAAGACTCCGATTTGAGTCTAATTGCAAGAGGCTGGGTTCTTGAATGCAGTCTTGAGTTGAGAAAACCCAAGACAGCAGAAAATACACTAGTCGAGGAACGCCTTTTGAATGACATCATTGGCTCTTACGGTCCCGAAGAATGACTCGGGAGATATAAAGACAGTCTCCTAAGAAATTGTCTCCTGCAGCGATATATACACCGAAGAATTTATTTCTTGTAGCTATATTCTATGCTCGCCCTGAGTCTATAATCTTCGGATCTTCTGGACTTATCGCGGAAAAGACCACGTCACAACAGTCACAACGAACATTTCGTACACATGCTATAATAAGCCCCTATCAAACCTAGTATGTGGCGGTTGCACGAGTCGCCCTATGTCCTTCGATGTATTATTAGATGCTTTTGTTTCATGCTCGACAAGAAGTCTTTTTGTGTCGTGCAATAAGTGACATTAACTGAATATCTTGAGAAGCGAAGTAACTTTCAGTAGGTTAGCTTGAATGATCAAACAACACTGACCATTGAAAATTAAAAACAAATATCCGGTTGAAAATAGCATTTTATGGGCTCCTGCGCGAGTAGAGATAGGCCGTGCCAGGGATATAAGTAGCTATACTGCGAGTCGTAATCAAGGGTGGCCTGCGATGGTGGCCAGGTAGAAAATGAGAGCGCATATGCACACGAGTGTCCCACATTACTGCTGGACTGGGTATCTGGTGTTGTTTCAGTTGGATTTTCGTCAATCTTAAATATCATTTTGTCAACATCAGAACCAAATTCAGTGGATGATAAACTAACACAAGAGTTATGAGCCCCACTCGAGGATGATGTGAATGGAACTGAAGATGACTCTGAAGGACCAGAGTCGATGTGTCTACTGTGATATGGATCCCTCTTGAAAGGATTTGAACTGGGATTCTTTTTGCGTGTGCGACGAACAAGGAATTCTTCTGGGATGGTCTGCCCCTTTCCCAAGGCACGCTTTATGTGTCGTTTTACATGTCGATTTAATGAGGACGGGTCTGTGCAAGAAAAAGTGCATTTTCCATCAGCTCTTTCAGGGCAAGGCCAGCTACAAATCTGATCCTTGGTCTGTGTGCTGTGGCAATTCAGTAGAGATCGATAAAAGCTATTGTAGACCTACTGTATCTTTGTGTGTGTCTTCAAATTACCTCTCGACGATGACCAGAAGCTACATCCAGGATAATCACATTGATGCCTTCTACAATATAAGTGGCTCATGAAAATGTTTTGAAGATATGCACGTACATCGCCACCTGAGGAACCTTGTTGTCTTCGCGCTATACTCAACTCAAGCCTTGCTTTAGAACCAGGATCCTCATACTTACCTTCAGGGGGGAACGCGATCTGCGGAGGGACTTTTTCTGTGATTTAACTCGAGGCATGAGATGTTGCAGGGTAAGAAAGAGGGTGACGGATGACCCGTGGCTGAGACAACGCCTTTTAAAACCTTGTGGGTGAATTGTCCCTTTTTCTGTGCTAAAGTTAGCAAGTGATTGCAAATTATATGTCCGATACCTCGGTTCAGATTTTGATATTCATGCAATCCCAACAAAAAGGTCATTCCACCGGTGACAAAAAGAGGGGTCTTGGAGCTTTTCGTGTGTTGTGGTTGATGGTTCCACGATGCACAACTGATTTGGAAAATGCGTCAACATGCCACCATCTATTGGAGTTTCAGATACAGTGTACTGTGGCTCGATTCTGTGTGGCCTTCAGTCGTTGCCGAGTATCTCAGTCATGGTGGGGAACAAAAGCGCTTGAAATGAACAAAAGAGGAATGGAATGGAAAAGGCCATAGCTGTTCCGGTAGGTATGCTAAGGTAATTAGTACAATTGTCAGGTGATGGCCCGAGACTTTAGAAATGCAACTCCCAGAAAAACAAAAAAGCAAACGGGGTAAAACTCAGAGGAAGGCATTGGTTCAAGAGCTGGACGGAGACGCTACTAGACGACCGTTGAGAACTCGCAACACTGTTTAATGATATTGTCCAAGTTCCGGCTAAAACGCCGAAGAGAGTAATTGATGGATTCCCCCTATGAGTCAAACTGCACGATATATGCCCCTTCTTGAGGGCGTGAAGGGAGGTGTTAAAATGTTGTCATAGCTCTCTGTAGTAATATAGCCCAAGTCTAGCTCTATCTCGTGATCCACTACCTCCGCCTCTGCAGTCATATCCTCGCTATTCATCTCCACCAACTTCAGTGATGCTGCCTCAGTACAAACGCTGATACTGCAAAGTCCTTCGTGCCGAATAGCTCAACCACAAAGGAAGCGTGTTTGCTGAAGCCTGGACGGCACAACGACAAAATCTGCAAGACCAGGCTTTTGGATACCCTAGAGAGTTTGACGCGAGCACGTTGAGTAAATGCTTCGGTTATGCCTCGAGTAAAATCAGCTGGGCGTTGGTTGGTGAAGACTGGCCGATGACATCTTCAAAGACACCTGTTTCAATTTCCAAGTCCTCAGCAGCAGGGGTCCTTGTTGCTGGGACGCAGGCTGAAGATACCAGTTAGCCACCGAGTCCTGAGCCTGACACATAGACCCCTGTACCCAGAGAAAGAGACCATGGAGCCTTCAAAATTGTGGTCTCAACATCAGCACTGCCAACAATCTCGGTTCTATTCTTGTGCGCCGTCTACCAGATCACCTTGGCCCTGATCGCCGCAACGACTTCCTGAAGAGCTCTATCAACGGCAACAGGTAACTGGACGATGCTTATGGCCATGAATCGGCAGGTGATCAGATCGAGCATATTGAGAGTATCCTACGGGAGAAGTGAAAGGATTTGGCTAGTGGAAAGATCTTGTGAGTCAATAAGCTCGTACTCAAAACGTTGATATTTAACTTGACCTCGAAGCAGGGTGGCTGACCTTCAATCGATGTAGAACACTAAAGCGAAACATGAATTTGTGCAATATCAAATTATATAGAGGCTGAAAGCATTGACTGTCTTGTCAAACACAAAGAAAAGGAGAGGATAGGGCAGATATACTCTACTGGCGTCCATTCAGCCTGGCCGCTATTGCGTCGTATACATTTGTTGAACAAGAGGGTGACAAACAGGAAATGGGGGGAGGAGGTGCTGGTAATGGATGATTATCACCAGGAGACTCCGAGCGGATGTGCAAAGGCAGCATTCGAGAAGGTACAAGACTGGACGGAATATCTGGGTTCGACACCGAAAATGGCAAGGTTTCAAACATCGTTGTCTCCGAGGATAGGACAGTTCCTGCAGTCCTATATTGCGCTGTCAGTGATTTTCCCGTGCCAGTGTTCGAATAGCTCAACACTGGAATATGGTGGCTATATAGAGAACCTGAAGAAGCACTTATCATCTTGGGAAAATATGGATCCCGCGTCATTGGACGGGGCTCGCGTTTGACTGTGAAAGTAAGTATCGATTTAGCTCTATTGTAATCACTGCAACCTTGACGAGAAGAGAGGACGCTCATAGCGCGCTGAATGTCACTAACTGTTCCATAACCCTCACTTCCGGTGTCCTTCTGTGATAGTATCAAGGATTTGGACTCGCGGCTCCGCTCCCTTGCTAGTGCTCGCCGAGTTCTGTAACCTAGCATTCCTGCCAGAATAATGATGGCAGATATGACGGAAAGTGGAACAGCGATGGCAGCGGTCGAGGCAGTCCGTCGGGAGACTAAAAAATCTGGCTGTATTGATTGTATCTGAGGCACAGTGGCATATGTTCCAAGACGGGATGGATCGACTGCAGAGTTATTGCTCGTCGAAGAAGGAAGAGAATCTGAACTAATGAGAGTCGCTCTGTGCTGAGTTGTACCAATAGAAGATTTCATGGATGGC
>Ga0153976_1000057_pt1 | contig 29834 bp, 20 predicted proteins | sample TSGA060MetaG_FD_104717 | JGI IMG/M metagenome (GOLD analysis project Ga0153976, IMG submission 104717) | Attine ant fungus gardens microbial communities from Georgia, USA - TSGA060 MetaG | ecosystem: Host-associated > Fungi > Mycelium > Unclassified | place: USA: Georgia, Yuchi Wildlife... | reverse complement strand
TGGTGTGTATGAAGGTCGGTATGGTAGGGTGAGATAGATAACATGGGCTGCTGCACATGGGCCTTGGTGTTAAGAAAAGGAAATGTCTCGTGCCTTGAGAAAGACATCTGCCGATTAGAGCATGCATTTGGAAAAGTCTGATGCTGTTGCTGCTGTGATAGTTGGTTGGGAAGTCCACAAGGCTGTTGTCCGAGAGTGTCCCAGTAGCCAGAATCAAGAGCCATGAGATCTTTTGTTGCCTTTGCAAGTAATTCCGATGAAGGACCAGATCCGAGAAGGTCGTTTTCTGAAGCAGCATTGGTGCTGTTCAGAAGAGCCCACTCAGAGGGCGACAGATCTGTGTAGTCCAAGGCAGAAAGAAATGACTGGAATGCATGCGACTCTGCGGGGGTGAGGAGACTCATAGGGGGATGCGACAAGAGCAACATGTGATTCTCTCTGTTATATGTTTCTCTTTCCGGTGGCAGTGCTCCGGCCGGCTCAATATTGTAATTCTTCCACCATCATTGGTTGGGGACCAATTACCGGTGCAATATACAACTCCTTCTTGCCGTTCTCTGGTCCGTCTGTGTTCGTTACCCCCTAAAAGATAGTTGTCGAGAGACAGTCTCCCCACATGTACCTCATCAATTCTCCTTTCCTCCACGCGGCCTCTGTTCTAATTCTGCAGTTAGTCGTCAGCAGATATTGGTCAAACCACTTCTCAGGAACTGAAGAGTCATCTCAAAATACCAACCGTACCAACTATTCCCGATGCATTCTCATGGGAGTGGACATCTTGAACTTTGTCCCTGGTGATTGGCCATGATCCCCGAAGATCTCACGGGCTGTGCGTAAGGTGGTATCTTGTCATTGTTATTGTTACGCTCGACTTATCAACGCTCGAGCTTCATGCCATATACCCTAATGTTCAGCCGCGACATCTTGTAAATTTTCTAAACCCTTCTGAGCAAGATCATTGTCGAATAACCTTCCCGAATGAAGGTGGCGCTGTTGTCAGTGCTTGTCTTCCGCATCAATTCACATGATGGATTCGTAGTCTGCTCACTTTACCCATTGACACAACGAACGTGTCTTGGTCTTGTTCGAGAACACATACTTTGAGCATATTCCAACCTCATGAGTTTTACCCCAGCTTGACATCCTGACCATAAAAATTACAAAATCTCTTCGAAGGGCCTATGAAATCACAACTTCAAAGTTCTACCGTCTCTCCTTCACGAAGAAATGCAACCAGACATAACTCATAGTAGTGAAAAAGACGAAAAAGATACCAAGCAACGAGATATTCGGCCACCAGAATGACTAGGCAACAAATATGAGCACCGTGATCATCATACCTGATCTATCATCGAACTTACCTGTGCCCTCAGACCGAATGTTGATAAGATAGTAGCTGCTGGTACATCAAGCTCTACCCCATATTTGACTTCCTTCAATTGCAGGTATCTCAACTCGTTCACAGCGAGAGCCTCAAATGCAGCATGGAAGAAAGAGATAGTATGTAACCACTGGAATGCGACGGGCACAGTTTCGCGGTTGATCAAGAGACCAGTAAACATGAGGCTGTACAGGGAGGTTTTTTTTAGTAAAAATGTGACTCAGATTCCAAATAAACGCACTTGAACAACATGACCAAGGTCCCGACCAGACTAGCCACGCTGATACTATCAAAAGCGATGGAAAGGAGAAGAACGACACTTGCTGTGGTCATATTGAAAAGGACCAAAGTAAGCAAGAATTTCCAAAAGCCGGCAACAGTGGGAACAAGCCCGACAAGCCCATAAACGATACCGCCAAATATCAGAGGCGGAACGAAACGCAAAGGAAAAATATCAAAGAGAATCTGAAATCCTCAAGTCAGCCTTGATGCAAGGTATGTCAATTCAATTCGACCTTCCTTAGAAGAGAAATATGTGAATGTTGAATAATAGCCGTTAGCACTAGTTCAAATGATGAGAACAGAAAACAGCCAATCGACAAAGGATCACGCACCGTTCTCTCATGAACAAGATCCTCTCATTTGCAAACAAGCCCAAACTAGACAGACAAGAGAATCCGAACAGAGCCAGAGTAAAGAAAAACAGGCCTAGGCGATTCTGAAATCCAGCAATATCATTCCTGGAATAGATAAGTCGACAAGTACAAATGAGACTGTAAGGCACATACGTGACACCGCGATAGAATGAACCAGAAATGACTGTAGATACAAAGGATCAGAGCTTTTAAAAGTAAGCTTTGGAAGGGCATCACTCACTAGCGAGAGCAATGGCTGATAAATAATGAGCGGTCAGCAACGCAGGATCACGGTACAAATTCTTGAATGCTCTTCCGCTCAGAATTCTAAACTGGGTAGCCCAAGATACCCTCTTTCGACCTCTCAAAAGGAGAGTTTCCTCAGAGATATCAGACAACTCATCAGCCATTGAAGAATGAACATCTGAGGCAGCCTGTGCACCCTCGATTCTAATGTCTCTAGCGACAGAACTTTCTGCATAAGCTTGGACCAGTGCAGCGAGGCCAGGGGAAATGGGAGTTTCAGATAGCTGGCCATGACCATACGTGCTGACAGCGTTCAGTATCTGCGACGTCTTTTTGCGAAGATATTGGCCAGTGGACGACGTGACGGAAGGTTCTGCGTCCTCAGTTACGGGTGCGTCGGACGTAGTGGAACGGACGGAAATAGGCACAGAATGTGGCACGACAGCGAGAGGAAGACCTTGTTCTTCGTCACCGACCGTTAAACCTAGTTCAGTGGAAAATGAGTCCAGTTGAGGACTATGGCTGCCTTTAGGTTCCATCGTGATTTGCATAGTCAGATCAACTACAAAAGAGTATTAGAACGTAGGTTACAAAAGCAGGAAAGAACATCGTACTCAAGTAATCAGCAATGTTAAAGCCGGCTGGACAAGGATAGCCAATGGACGCGAAATACTCCTGACATTTGGCATATGCACCAGAATACACGAGTTTTCCGGCAGCCAGGACGGTGAGCTGATCAAAAAGAGCAACAATGTTGCTACGGGGTTGGTGAATGGTAAAGATGACTGTGCGATTGTAGTCTCTTGCGAGCGAAACCAAACTTTCAACAACATTGAACGCATTGAACGAATCCAATCCTATTCAAAATCACAAAGGGGTTCCAAAATCGACAACTGATTTGCTCACCGCTCGTGGGTTCATCCAAGAAAAGGATTGAGGGGCCTGTGACGAGTTCACAGGCGATCGATACTCGACGCTTTTCACCACCGGAAATAGAACGTGTGCCTATAAAATCATTTCTCAGGTAATGACAGGATGGATAACCGTCCAGACCGTACCAGTATCACCAATTCTCGAATCTTTGATGCCAAGAATGCCAAGTTCGTTCATAGTCTCTAGTGTCCTAAACTTTTTCGCCTCGAAACTCATGTCCCTGGGCAATCTCAGAAGTGCACTGTACAAGACTGTTTCATAAACAGTCAAAGTGGGCATCAAGGTATCCTCCTGGTCAACAAAACCAGTGACCTTCTGAAACTCTTCATCCTTCACCTCCCGTCCATTCACTAACATCGTACCGCTTACTTCACCACGCTTGTTCCTTCGTGCCAGAATATCGAGGAAAGTCGACTTTCCTGCGCCAGATGCCCCCATAATCGCCATAACCTGACCAGATTTGATGCTGCCAGAAATATTGTCCAGTATAAGACGGTCGTTGAGCTTGTACGACACTCCAGAGAAGTAGAGAGATGCGGGTACATGGCCGGTCATTAATTTCGCTGCTTCCACTTCGGGAAGGCGAATCTTTCCAAAGTCATCTCCTTTTCCAATTCGTCCGGCATACCAGAGAACTGTCCAGAGTACAAAATGAGCCGTTATATAGAGGAATTCTTGGATGTATACCAACCTCCTGATAACACGACTACGATAAAAATGGCGCCGGAAGAGCTGAGTGCAAGCCAACGTGTATTGTTAGGCTTGGGTGGTTTCTAGAAAAACAATAAAAAGAAAAAGAACTATTGAAGGAACAAATGACTCACCACATAGCCTGGAACTTGCGAATAATGAAGGCATTCCCCACCTTGACACTGTAGCGTGATGTAGGTGTCACCAAAAATGCTGTTTATGAGGTCGTTCATGGCTGGCTCTTCGAATTTACAGTCTTTGCCTGACTTGCAGCTGAACTTCGCTGGTCCCTTAATCTCTTGCTTCAGAAAATCTCCAATATCTATGAATGATGTAAATCGCTGACCGAGGATTCGAAAGGAAGAAGCTCACCAACGCTACCAGCTTCACCACATATAAAACGACCAGGCACACAGCTACACTTGACCTTGTCGCAGGCATATGTCGTAATATTAGAATCATACCCCGTTTGCCTTTCCGATCTACAATTTTCCAATCCGCAATAAAAGGACTCAACTTCAGCAGTCCAGAACTGGAAAGAACATGTTGAATCCACTTTATTGCAACTGAAAGTCACTTGAGGTGGACGACCTGGAAGCATATCGAGAATCTTCCTGTCTGTAAGCTGGATCAGTCATCGGAGCTCGCGATCCAGGTAGTATAGGCTCACTAGTGACATTGCACATTTGATGATTGCTGAAGACTGTCTCTCCTCCCATATAACAGGTCATATTCTCAGAGTGTAATTCGTCTTCTGAAGGTGATATGCCCCCCTCGAGAGGAAACCCGATACAAGCATTATCGTTCTGACAAACTAATAGCAAATCAAAAGAAAGTCGTGAGCAGAAGATGTAGACGCACCATTACAATTTATTCCTCCCCACCCATCCTTGCACTTGCAAGATTCGCCCTCTTCCCGTGGCCGCCTATGGTCCCTGTCCGCCAAGGAATCACATTCTGAGAATGATTGACGCAAATATACTTTAAATGAAGACGAAAAACATACGCGGTGTGAGGCAATCAATACCTGCCCATCCTGGTGGGCATTCACACTGTCCATTATATTGATTGCAGCTCCCATATTGGCCACAGGTAAAGGCTGGAAGCATGCAGTTGAAGCAAGGAGGGCATCTACCTGACGAGGGTCAATGCTTTGAATCAGATCAAAATCAGAGATTGCGCTCAGTCTATACACACCAGGCCTTGAATCAACGTTTAATAATTCCTAAGGGAATTACGATTATTATGAGCTGACGGAACCTAGTACCTTGAGTCTCAGTCAACTCACTGGTAATAACGACGCTCCATTATTAGATCTGCGAGAAGTCAGATTATGGCCACGAACTACTGACACCGACGATGTTAGGAGTAAATATAGAGAAATGGGTATGATTCTAAACATTGACGCCATGGGAGACAACGTCAACGGTCAGTAGAGGTGACGTGATAATATAACGTCGCGTGACAGAATCCGGTAATTAGCACATTCGGTGCAAGTTCATGCGCTCGCCTACAAGTCTAGCTCTCGATGCATCTTTCTTCCTACTTGGCTGGTCATATGTTGTCGTAGCTCCTTATACAAAGGTCGAGGAGAGCTTCAATATTCAGGCAATTCACGACCTCCTGACCCATGGTTTTACGCCGGGCAAGTTAAAGAATGTGAGCAGACATCGTACGCGCTGAACTGTATGTTCATGAACAAAAAGTTTGACCACTTCATATTTTCTGGCCCAATACCACGGACATTCCTTGGAGGCACTCTGCTTACTTGCATAGTCCACCCATTTATCAGTATAGCGGCATATCTCAATCTAATATCCTCCAAGGCAGAACTTCAAATAATTGGTTCGGTTGTTCTGTAATACCCTTGAATTGAGCTTATAAGATGCAGTTCGCCTTGCTCTGGCCACGGTTAATGCACTTGGACTTACTTGTTTCCGAAAAGCGGTGTCGAAGCGATTTGGGTATACAACTGCATCATTTTTCGTGCTTCTGACATGTAGCCAATTTCACCTTCCATTTTGGATGGGCAGAACACTACCCAACATGTTTGCATTGCCATTAGGTACCTTGATTATTTTCAGGATTTTTTTCGACTCAATGCTGACATACTTTTCATGGTCTTTAGTGAACGTGGCTCTTTCTTGTTTACTCGACAGCGGCTCGACAAATGTACCCAAAAATTCTTGGAAGTATGCTCTTTGGTTGCTGGCATTTTCGTGCATCGTATTTCGAGTAGAATTGTTGCTTCTCTGGATTCCAGTCACCCTTCAGTTATTCATTGAGGGTCAAGCGTCGCTCTTCTCCCTTTTGGTAACCAACTTCGCTGCAGCAGTTACTGCTTCAGGTGAATCTAGCCCTAATCCTACTTGGGACTGGCTATTTCTGAGAAACCACCAGCTACAACCTTCTTCGTTGATTCTTACTTTTGGCAAAGAAAGCTCTTGCCTGAGCTTTCCTCCTTCATATTCAATGTCATGTATGGCAAGAGTTCTAATTGGGGGGTAAGTTGATTACTGCCCTTCGTAAAGGTGACTCATTATGTAGTTCAGGTTTCCCCATGGCAAGACTACTTCACTGTACACCTTCCCAGATTGCTCATGACGGGCTTTCCCATCGCGTGCATTGGTTTGCTTAGCGACCCTAAAATCTTATCTCTCCTGTTCCCCCACATAGTCTTCATCCTTCTCATCAGCAATCTGGGCCACAAAGAATGGCGATTCATTATATACAGCATCCCTGCTTTCAATGTAGTGGCTGCTCGTGGCTTCAAATACCTGTGCGTCTTTTTGTTTCCTAACTGCACCATCCGCGTATTAAACCAGATCAGCACCTTGAAAGATAAGAAAACTCGTTTCGGCCAAATTTCATTCTTAGTCGCCGCAGGCGCATTAGTCGCCAATGTTGCTATGACCGGTATCCTTGTCCGGATATCCATGGCTAATTATCCAGGTGGTGATGCCATTTTCGCCTTCCATGAACTCATTCCTTCAACAGTATCTGGTCAGTTCTATTTCTATCAAGTTCTTCGTACATTCATGGTGTACATTAGCACCTCCTCATGTCCACATTTGTAACCTTGCCGCTCAATCCGGAGTAACGCTTTTCCAGCACCTACACGCTCCACCCCAACCCTCCCTATTGCTAGGGTCCCACAGCGTCGCTCCATCGCTCCCCTGGACGTACAATAGGACAGAAAACCTTTCTCTTGCAGACATCTCGTCAGCATCGCATTTCACACACATTATTTCTGAGGTGTCTCCTTCCGATCCGGATGTTATCCAAAGTTGGAGGCTTTTAAAGGAGATCCCGGCTTTTCACCGTGTCGTATTCAACAAGAATATCTTGTTGGAGCGCCCTCACACGCTTCAGCGCAGGGCCTTTGATATATTTTCCATTGAACAGAAGAATCAGCTGTGGATTTACGAGCGCAACTAGACCAATAGACCAATGATCAAGTTCAGAGTGCTGTATTCTCTCCGGCATTCCATGCCATGTTTACGCATTCTCCCAAACAATATATGGGTCCCACAGCGATGATTCAAGCACATGACTCTAGTCCATTCATTCCTCTATCGGTATCAGAATCATCACGAATATAGGATCTTGATAAGTCATGCACTGAACTTTCTTGTGTTGTAGCATTAAACACACAAGCAGCAGAACCATGTTCGAAGGATGCTTGGTGAAACCTGCAGCTGGCAGACTGTGAGTCTGCGAGTCTCGGTATGTCTAAACAACGAAGAAGCTTGAATTCGTATTATCTGGAAGTTCGCGGGTCTTGCTGGTTCATGTAATCTACAAAGCCCGAAGCCCAACGCAATGCACGTACACATTGATCCTGTCTATATTTCTTTAATCTTGGATATGTAGACTGAATGATGAATCAATCGATTTGACACACCTCTACCAATCGGTGTAATAGTGACTTCCAAGCACGGCTTCGTAAAATTGTTTTTACAATTTAGAGAAGACAACCAACTACTCAGCAAGGTGAAAGATTAAAGATCGCACAGAAGTGAGTAAGGTCGTTGGAGATCAAAGGTTGAGGTATATTGCTGTAGGTACAATGGGATCATAGGGACTTCTTTGATCGTTGTCCAAAAATACCTGTCCCAACACGAACAATATCAGCTCCATTCTTCAATGCAGTCTCAAAATCACTCGACATCCCCATGCTCAGGAGTAGGCTGCCTGTTGCTTCTTGTCCCCACAGAGTGCCTGCATGTTTTTTGACCAAATATTCTCTGAGAATATCGCGTGTTTCCCGAAGTCTCTCGAAATCCATATTCTCTTCTGTCTCAGAAGCAGCCAAGGATTGCTCCAGAGATCCAATTGTCATCAGTCCCTCAAGATGGAGTCTAGGGCACTCCATAATGACATAGCTGGCGAGCTGGTAGAGTTCCGACGATGCAACGTCAACATTCGGGGAAAGAGGTGCAAGTCCTGATTTATTATCTTCCCCGGAGGTGTTCACCTGTAGTAGAACTCGTAACGGGGTGACGCGATCTGTGGAAATGGCTTTATTCAGGGCAGCGGCAGCCTTTGCTGAAGTGAGAGTTTGAACGCAATATAGATTGGGTATTGCTAGCACATTATTTTCAGATTTCTGCCAACTGTCCAGAGTTGAAAGCCAAACTTACAAGCCAGAGCTTTTGCTTTGTTAGATTGCAGAGTCCCGATGAAATGCCAGCGAATTTCAAGGGGCAACTGAAAATGTAGTCAGATTTATGAAACGATGAAGATGAATGCACCTACAAGTGAGGCTTTTTCAATCAGTTCTTGCACGTAATTCTCACCAAAGTCGAAATGAGAATGTCGGTAGCAACCCAAAACATCGGATGCAGACTTGTATTTCGATACTGCAATCAGTGTTGGCTTCCGACCAGGGCTCGATGCTGTCACGCGTTGACGGATGTCGGTTAATGCCTCCTGAAGCTCTTGATTACGCTCCGATGAGGACTGAAGAGAGTCGCGTGAAGAGCTCATGTATTTTTGTATGTATAGGGATAATGAAAATCTGGGGGTTGACCTTACGAACCCAGGTGCAAAAGCCATCAATTCGTGCACGTTATGTTTTAGACATTAGAGGAAAAACATCCACGTGATCGGTGCGAGAGAGTGACCTGTATTTTTATATACCGCAACAAGCAAACAGGTGGCAAGACGGGGTGGATGAGATACTAAGCCGTACACTGCTGACTACACCAAAGCTTTAGGGGGGCGTCTGCCCGAAGTCGGTACAAATTAGGTGTGAATACTGGTGGTGAAATAAACGTGCCCTTTGAGTGGTTGGAATGTGATCAGTGCTCTTGAGTACAGGTAATTTAGCGCTGAGACATGGGGGCCTTAGTCTACAATTACTCAAAGGCTGTGCCTGTTTGACCGCTTTCATCAAATTGACAGACTCAGTATATTTGATTTGGCCTTTAAATCGGGCTTCCACTAAGGGGGAGAGATCAGTGTGGGAAATTGAACCCTGATCGGGTGAGCATCATTAAATGATTACATAGTCATGATCATTATCTGTAACTTGATACTCCTATCTGGCTCATGTCATGACCATCAGCAAATAATGCTTCAGTGCTAACTTTATAACCCCTGAAAAAATTTGTATTTAGTTGATAATTTACCAGAGATTATCAAATCCAAATTAAATTATTGATGACCACAAATCGTGTTTTGACAATCAGACCTTGCTTTCCCACAGGAATTATTTTAATCATATTTGATAATATTGATCCACCAGCACAGTGGATTGGATTTCATCAATGACGGTTACAACTATTTAGAGAATCTCGATTGATGAAAGATGTTTCAATGTTTCTCTGTGATCTTGGTCTCATAGACCAGATTGCTGGAATGGAAGATGAAATTGTCTTAGGCCCAGTAACATAGGGTCAAGCGGATAAATTAGTGACTTCTTGAGCGCTAGGTAAAATCTCTTATAATGGTTCTATTATGCAAATGATGTCCTACCCATCCTTTGTGTCGATCATAGGGAAAAAGGATGCTTTCTCTGCTTATTGGCTCTAGAGTAAATGTTACAACTTGACAGCCAGTTGTCAAATTTGAAATGGTCTCCTGCAGAAATTTAAGCTAGGCTAGCATCATTGAGATTATCTGATCTGTTGAAATTATGCAATGTAAATTCAATGTGATGTATCAGAGACTCTCAATGTAGTATCGATCAGTTGATTTCCTTTTCGGGATATAGAAATCTTTAACAGAGGACAGGTTGGAATTGAGGTAGTCTAGCCTTGAGGTTCGGAGTAATGTAGTATGAGGGGCAGAAGCCAAGATGTGAGTATGCAGGGCCTGTCAACTAATTGACCAGCTGTTTAGAGGTTTGTGGGGAGAAAGGTAGTGTGACATCTTGAAATGCAGCTAGTTTGTGTATGATACAAAGGTCTATTTTGGGATAGCTTCTCAAGAAATGTGTTGACAAGTGGGGCCATCTCCTTGTCATGTTTTATGTTCGACAGCATTGTATAGAGCAATATAGAAAGTGCTTGTGATACTAGCCTACTGTACAAGGGGTTAGCTATAAATCTTTGGCAATTACAAAGCATTGATCAACATGAGATAAGAGGCAAGAAAAAATACTGCCATGGGCAGGGGTCGTACAAAATCAGGAAAGAGAGGAAGAGAGCAAGCATAGTAATCAATAATCTCACAAATTCCAAGTTGATAACATTTGGTGGATTAAAATTTCTGTAGACTAAGGGCCACGATGTTTTGGGAATATAGCCTCGAAGTGGCTCAATTGTACTGTTGGAATGTTTTTGTGTAAAAACTTGGGCTCGGAAATGGAAAGTCTGACGGAAGCAATGCCGTTAACGATCTTTTGGGGCATGTGCTGTGAGAAATCATTTATCACCTGTGTTAAAGATGCTCATAAACCCTTATAAAACCCCCGCACCTATTAAGCCTCACAGATTTCGTTCCATTTCTCAACAATTACCTATCATCTCCTGTGCTTAGTCTCCTTGCTCGAGATTTCTAACACATTAGCCATATGGAAAATTCTGATAATTTTCGAGCAGGAAATCTGTTTAGGTGCGTAGTAATTGTTAGCTTTGACCCATAGACCGTCAAACAGGCTGATCGCTACACTCTCTGCACAGACATGTAGCGAGTGAGATTGACGATGGCGCACATTGGCCTGCTCATGCGATGCGGCCTGCATATCCTGATTTAAGGTGGAATCCAGTATCGGGCATGTTATTGAGCTTCACGGTCACTTGTTATCATTGAGCTGATAGCATATCTTTAGATCTCGAAAGTAACCCCACTACGCAAACGGTATTTAATAGGTTCTCGAGGTCATCTATCTCTTTGGTAGAGCCAGGATCGCCGTTATGTGAGGCTGCGATTTAGGCGCTCAAACAGTTGCTTAACAGCCTTCCCCTACAACAGCTTCTCACAACATCACTCGCTCTCTTCAATCGAGATACCCAAATGGTGTGTGTTGAGAACTCCATCAAATCGGGAACTCATCCACTGTTGTAGTCAGCTCACTGCTTTTTGTACCGCCAAGCTGCAAACAAGAGGGCTCTACTCCTTCATTAGACTCTTCGTCACTGTCAACTCCCCTCACTGGGAAGTCAGCATTCTTACCACTTACTCCTGATCTAGGGATGCAAACTGGTATCTAGGATTTTCAGTCTACCTTTCTTATAACATTGACTCGAGACCTAGGACTACATCTGCGGATGTCTGATCATTGGGATCAATTGAGTCTCCAGTCCCCTGGTCATGTATACCCTGTTGAGAATGGCTTAGCCCCCGATCTAACAGGCTTGAGTCTCAACAGCCCCAATAGCTACGATGAGTTCGGATTTCGGATGGCAGGACACTCTCAGGACCCTCGGCATTCTTCAGTTCTGCTGGGATCGGGTCAGAAACTAGAGAATTCACAATCCAGTGCTGATCTCGACCCGCTTGACCTTGGAAAGCAGCTCCTTGATCTCAGCGGGCAAGGTTCAAGTTTTACCGGATCTACCAATAGCCTGCGGAATGTCGATTACAACATGACAATATTTTCAGCTGGACACATCGACCACAGCACTCCTGCCAAAGAGATTTCAGATGATGCAAGTTGGGGACCAGATCTCTTACTTTCGCCTTTGAACGATATTGGCGGTCTTCCTCTCGAGCACCCGACCATAGAGGAAATTTCTGGGATTGTCATTCAGTCTGCACAATGGTGTCAGACCGCTTCACGCACACCGAATACTTCGCAAGGCATCAGTGATCATCAGCCATCACCACATGTTCATCCTGCTTCCAATTTGTCACCCTACCCTACGCGTGATAGTCAAATTACACATTGCCACAAGTATGAAGATGATTCCAGTAGTTCCGTACGTTCTGCACTGGAGGGCACGCATGTAGAACAATCCAAAATCATCAATCCAAAAGGTGTCTCAAATCGTACACTGGCCGCCGCAATGGCCAACCGTAAACGCGAAGCCAAGTTCCATTGCTACATCTGTGGTGACTCTCAGACTAGCAAGCAGAACATGGAGAGTACGCGCCTCCCTTAATACTTGGTCATTCTGCCTGAAGTTTGTATTATAGACCATATTTCTTCAAGGCATATGCAGCTCAAGAGATTTAAATGCCCTGTTGAAGGATGTTCAGCTAGATATGGACATGCACGTGGCGTGAACCGCCACCTCGACGGTAAACATCCAGGCTCTCGCCAGAAAGGCAGACAGGGTCCCTCTAAGCGCACATAGGGTTTCGGGAATTCTCGGGAAGATAATCCTCCGTTTATGCTGGACACAATTTTCTTTTTCCTTCATATAATATTTTAACATTTTTTTCAAATCGTCAATTTGTTACCACGGCGCTCGTTCGCAGTCTGTGGTTAATATTTTAACATTCCTATTCTCATCTAGCGTAGGACTTGAGTTATTCGCTCCTGATTTGTAATTCTCCAAAGAAGCGCCTGAAATGCGAATTCAGATATGTTCATTTTTAGTCTGGGCTCTTGGCTAATGTTCATCATGATCAGAACTGATCATTCCCGAGTCTTTTTTGACAAAGAAAGAATTTTTTGGTCAAGGGCCATGTGAAGAATTTCAGGGTTGACCAGCACAGCCAGGAATGCGAGACACAGGTTGAAGACAATAGCAGTTTAGTGCGATTCTGGCATTACCAGACAGAAGAAAGAATCGTGTCACACAAACATAACACGATGACACCGGAGTCCTAAATTGAGAATTCTCTCCCCAGCTATCTCGCAGCACCGCCTTGGGTCATGTCCTTCCTTTTGTATCAGCACTTAAATAGCTCTGCTTGTTGTTGTCTGTTCGATACCGTCTTTCCCTGAACCTTGAGTATGTCTCTCGCTGACAACGGTGACTTTCCTATTACCATCTCCGTAGAGGCTCCCTATGAAGATTATCTATACGAGCCTTCCCAGTGAGCTTTGCCTTTGAATGGATTTCTGTCTTTGTGCTCACTTTTGTAGACTAGCATCTGCTATTGAAGATCATCTGTTAGATGGCACTGGTCAATTCGAGGACAGTCTGCTGAGCCCCATATATCCATGTACTCCGCTGTCTTGTGAGTATAATCTTCCCTGGGTAGCAACGTGTCCTAAAGAAAGTAGCTTCGCCATCTTCTCCCGAGAGCTTGTACGCCTTTGATTCAAGTATCGCACACTGTGAGTTTCTTCAGCCCACTAGTTATGCGCCGTCCTCATGTTTATTAGCGCCGTTGGATTCTGCCATGAAATCACCTCTTTCTGCCGTCTCTGAAGACCTTGACGATCCACCTCAGCCTACAGTGGCTCCAAGAGATGTTATGTCAAGTCTTCTCGATACCTTGTGGAGCCTTCCTACTATAGACCAAGAATCGAATGGACATATGGAGCCTCTCTTCGGAACGAGCGTTGAAGATGCGTCTTCCCAAGCCCTTCTTGCTATCGATGGACTCCATCCGTCTATCCCATCATTAAGCACGTTGTTTTCTAAGCAGAACTTAGTAGACCCTGACAGGGAGTGTTCATCTCAATCCTCAACTACCGTCTCTCGCCACTCCGAATCTCCCCATACCGGACTTTCTGCACTATCTCCTTGCTTAGACAGTTCAAATTCTCCATCTCAGTCCTTATCCATCTTGCCTCCACACAAAATACAGTACCACCCCAGACGTAGTTCCGTGTCTTCTGATTCCTCACTTCGGGTCCCAATATCGCCCAATCGCAGTTCACCTCGGCAGCATCCTTATGCACGCCCGACAGCAGACTCTGGATATGCGGCTGCGGCAGAAGCAGCATCGATGACTCTAGAGGAATATATACTCATTGTTGAGGCTCTTCAAGGGGAAGATACATTCAAAGGATGGGATTGGAAGAGCGGTTTGCCTGAGCTCGTCAAGCCTGTCGTAGGATCACCTCAGACTAGGAGGGCTAGTGAAGAACGTCGCATGGACAATGCCACCTTCTATTGTCCGGTCAGAGGATGTGGCTCTACTGTCACCAAGAAACACAATTTAGTCTGTCAGTCAATCAAGTTGATTTCCCGGACAATTGATTAAATCATCCTCTAGATCACTTGAGATCTCACTTTGACCCTGAGCCTGCTTATCGGTGTCACATCTGTCAGAAAGCCATAGGACACTCTGCTTCTCTCAAACGGCATCAAAGAGCACATGGCCCTGAACTGGTTGGTACTACTGAGAGCAAGAAGACGCGCGGAAGGAAGAATTGACGTTCATCTTCTAGCCTTTCCCTAAATCTCATTTCGTCTTGTCTTACTTTTGCACTCTCATATTCTGCATTCCAGATACCAGATATCCGCGATACTCGTAGCATACGTTTCCTTGCCATAACTATTATCACACGGTCTCATACGTGTGCTAAATTTGCTTTCATGACTATTACTTTACCTGGATTCCATGGAATGGAAACATCTGCATGTCATCATTGTTAACATACCTGTCGAATGAAGCAGTGTGTGATCTGATAGTTCAGAAATTCAGAAGCTCCGGCAACATGGAATCTACAGCTTCTGGTCTTGTAATCTTTGGCCTACCGTGTGCAAATTCGCCTCTTGCAAAGGAGACACCGGCTGAATCGTGCTGTGCAATGCCCCACCATACTCGCATGTGGAGGACATGATGCTAATAGAAGCTGCCCCGCCACAGTAAGTGCTGTTAACCATATATAGGGTGATTATATATCTGTATATTGTTGCATGACAGTTTGATCTGAACACGCGGACGGAAAATTGAGATAGTCATCTGTTTTTATTGATTCCCATTTCCAAATCCCAGATGAGTCGTCTGTTTGGGCTATTCTTATCGATGATTTTTTTCCCACCTTATTCAGCTATACTGTCAGTATTCAAAGCATCCGGGATACTGTGTTCTACATCAGGATCATGATGAATCCCACTTTCTGAGGAAGCAGATGCAGGTCTGAGCTCAGTTGTTGCATCAAGTCCTGGAAGGCACTCAACAAGGTGATATTTTCTGGACAATCGGGCCGTGAAGACCTGCAATGTCCTGGAGTACTGCTCGAGTCGCGAAGGCGTTTGCTACAAGGGGAAACTTATTTGGTCAAGGTAAACGTTAGTTTGATGATCACTATTGGTTGTTGGCTGTCCTTGCTCTACCGGCACAGTCACCATTTGACCTCTTCCATTTCCAACCACGTTATCAGCTATTGCATTGCATGTCTTCGAGCTTAGTAATGGACTATAATTCACTAAGCAGGCCAGGACCGAACCAGCCAAGACTGATCCCGGTTGGTTCAAAGGAATTGATGTTTTTCAGGTGACTCGCAATCAAACCTAGTCGAACCTGGATTAGATCGATTGAGCTCAAGAAAGTGTTGTATTTGACCAGTATTGCGTAACAGCACTCTGAGAGTAGTTTGGAAATTTTTAGGCTAGGCCGTCGAAAAATTGTTCGATTCAGGGTTTGCCATAATCTATCTAATCATCCACTGGAAATCTTTTCATAGCCTACTGAATCGCTGATCCATTGTTGGGGCACATCATTGAGTTTGAGATATTATTTATGGATGGGTACCAAGGGGTCTGGACAAGCTGTGCAGTACAACATTAACCTATTTGCCCACTGTGCTGAAGGTGTCACGATCGAGAGGCAAGCAACAGAAATCGAGTGTTCTATCAATAAGGTCATTTTCTGCGGAAAGAGAATAGCTCACTTCACTGATAGTATGCACTTTTTATGTAGACTGAGATGATCCTGCAGGAGATCATGAGACAGATTGTAAAGTACTAGGACAGGGAGTTGAGACATGATCAAACTGAGCCCCATTAACTTCTACCTAAATTCATCTGCCATCTGCCATCATCGACGTGGAATTCCCCGCTTGGATTCAAAATCTCTGCCTATACGATGAAATATACGAGAGTTGATAATGACAGTCAATGCCCAGACAAATCTAGTCAGTCATTAAGAACTTTTACGTAAGTGACAGTGTTTTCAGGCTTACGGTACTGTAGAGAATTGTGATTCCTGCCGAAGGTCAGAATTTCATGACAGCTAGTCTTCCAGCTCTCACCTTGCCAAATACCGCCATAAATACCTGCACAGAATGAAGAACTACAGCGAGAATTCAGAGATAACCACCTGGCAAGGAGACATATATGTTTACCAAAAAGACAAATGAAGTAGCGGCCTCCATCACGTTTGAAGCGGAAGAGTATGTCCTGGGAACATTGATAAGGGGTTGCGAACGTACTTGTAATGAAGAAGAAAATGTTGAAAATGTCCCAAGCCGTCTGCTGTATATATCAGTACAATTCTGAGCGAAACGATGGCGATATATATTACTAGGACAGAAATTTCCAGAATGAGAGAGGGGATAAATTTTCGACCAGCCATAGATAAACACTGACGAAGGTTCTTTGCAACACCGAAATAGCCTACAAAATCTTCAGTCCAGTTCAAAGAGCGAATGACAGGATGAATCGTCGCACCTGGGACCTCCGAGAGTATGAGGAATGTAGCCGTGATTATCAGTATCGCTACAGATGAGGCCATTAGACCAATAGCATATGTTGCACAACGGGATCGGTCCCAGAGCGATCGTAAGCGATAGATAACCACACCTAAATTTTTACTGTTAGTTATGCTCTGTCACAAACCAATGAGCACACCCTCTGTGCCAACCACTGATGCTTGAAGGAAAAGAGTCAAGATAATGATGTAAGTTTTGCAACTGCAGATGTTGAGTCAATATATGATGATTACTGAGCCTTCTGAGATGCTCACTCCTCTTGGGTCAAGTTAGTACTGAAGCCACCCATAACTTTAGGCAATACGTTCAGAGTCAACATTCACATGAAATCAATGTCTTGATTTACCTGCTGCGGTGTATACTACGAGGGCCTCAGATGTGTGTCTTCCCCATAGGAACATGACTTTGAGCCATGTTCTCTCCCGTAAATTAAACCATATGTCTTCTATTTCTTCGTCAAAATGTATGCATCTGTCATAGAAAAGGACAGAGAGCGCTGCAGCTTTTACAAAATCAGATCATTACAAGAGGAAGATGACGGTAGGAAGAATTTTACCACTGAGATACCTCGCACCCATGATAGGTGATTCAGAAATGTTGGGGTCAACGTTCATTTTGAGATGTCTAGGAGACAGGAAGGTCACAATTTAAAGGCCAAGCAAGGTCTATTGAAGATATGAATCACCGATTTGTTGATGATTTTCAGATCCTTAATTCGGGTTGCATAGACCCTGAGTGATGGAGAAAATTAGAACATGCTTTTTTTTATTACAAGTTTGATGAAAACGGTCAGATGAGACTCTCAGTTCCTGTAAGTGCTGAACTGAAGGTTTGGAGACGAGGTCGGTGAACAGCATCTTTACAACAGCTTTTCAGAGCTATATTTTCTAAGCCATTTGCTATCGATCTGACCCACAGTAAGATGAATTGACTCCTTGGTAGAGTGTCCAGTCCAAAACACAACAGTTGAGCAGAGAGATTGTACCCATGCGCAACTAACAATGGTGGCGGATGACCTTGCAGAAAGTTTATCTGTCGGAACAGAATGCTAAATTTGGAAGTCCGGCATCACTCAACTCAACTGAGAATATCAGAAAATGCCCTTTCGGACTTTCATTGTTCAATGCTATGTCATCTAACAACATTCCATCAGATCCCCTTGTTCCCAAGGAAAATGTGATGATAAGATCTCTGATTTTGAGCTGACTAATAGGGAGCCATGGGTCGGCTCCCACTAGGCGCACAGGTCTGTGCCGCTTAGTCATCCATTAGTCAGAGGATAAGTCTGGTTATATTAGGCCAAATTCAACGCGAAATTCCACACATTTAATTCACCAATGAATTTGACTCGAATAACGCGACCGTGGCCATGGCCTTCCCAACCGACTGCCTCTCTCCTATAACTCTTAAGGGGTTTTTTCCTGAGAGACATTTTGAGTTGCAAGAGGCCTTATTTGTGTCAATTAATCCTTGGGCTAAATCAGAGGTTGATACGAGAGAAAAATGGCTTCTTAACCGTTTTCTATGCACGTGATCAAAGCCCCCAGCCTCCCAATATGCTAGACAAGCGCCAGATTAAGAACAACTACGCAAGGAGTTGTCTAAGGGTTGGACTCTAAATCATTGTCTCGATGAACACTATGCCCATCCTAATGTGGAATTTCGCATTGACTTATTCCATTACTGATGGATGACTAAGCAGGACAGACCTGTGCGCCTAGTGGGAGCCCCATGGGTCCGTGTAAATTATATCAGCACCAAAAAATACAGTTATCAGAACCTCGGCCCAGCGCCCAAGGTCGAGTATAAAGCAGGAGTCTAGTTGCTTTGAAGTAGTCAAGGCTCAAGTTCAAGTGGCCCGGCGCAAGGCTCCAAGCGAATGTACGAAGTGTAATGCAATTGGCCATACAAGGACCTCGAGGACATGCCCTCTCTATTCAGATATGATTAGACCAATATAAGGTGTTGTAATTGGTGCTGTAATTGGTGCTGCAGTTGATATTGCAGTTGATGTTGTAGTTGATTTTGCTGGGCCGAGGTTCTGATAACTGGATTAGTGCTGATATGATTAACACAGACCTGTGGCCCTAGTGGCACCCTTCCTCGCGGCATGCATTACACAATACAAGTCAAGAGTGGGCAGCTGACTCGGGATGCCCAGGTGTCACAGTCGGACAACTGGCTCACACAGTTTTTGCAGGCTCTGAGTTGAACACTTGTCGAGTCTCTGTTCATCCTAGTCCATTCATTATGCACACTCAACATCCACGGGTCATAGTTGATCCTGTATTGACTGAAAGTTGGTCGCCAGTGATTTTGGCAACTGATAACCCCCGATTTTTCAGAAGGCAAAACTTTAGTCAGAAAAAGCTTCTGAAAGAATTTTGATTCCCTGGTGGAAACAGGAGTGTTTCTTACAGGACACTTTGGTGCATTCAATGACGAATCCTACACAATTTTCTCGATCAGATATCCTTCTATCCGTGTAATCAATCAAATTACGATGAACGGGATTGACTCTTGAATAGGTTAGACGATCTATGCCTAGAAACATTGAGTCAAGACAGGACTCAGTAGCCGATGCTAGCCTTGGGCCGGAAAGGGCAGTGGTGGTTGCCTATAGCTGGAAACTAGGCCAACACATCTCGCCGTCCAAAGTGGCAGCAGGAAAAATCGGTGTACCTGATGCAGAATTATTCGCAATCAGGTTGGGTATATTGACCTCAACACATAGTGCATCGTGCTAGTCACAGACTCGCTGTCATCGAAAAGGCCATCAACCCCTTTCATTCACTCGCACTCTCTGGCAATTGTGGAAACTTTCAGGAAATCCTTTGGAATTCAGACAAAAGAATCGAATTATGGGATTGTCCAATAGTGCCAGATGGATACTTCACTCGGAGGTCAACGACGATGCCAAGGGTACATCCCGAGACCTCGATACATGCTCTCAAAATCCAAAGTATCCATGTCCAGATGTATTACTTCATTTGGACATAACATCACTGGAGGGTGACAATTCCTGAACCTCCAGAATAACAATTGCAAAACAATTCAATCGTCGTACATCAAAAGAGGCAGTTGGCTACAGCACTTCGAAGGATCTGTGTCACTGAGCGCCAGAACATCTTCTGAATCACGTCTCGATTGCAGAATGTCGACAGAGGTTCTTCCCCAATGAGAGAATTGATTGTCCATGTAATCAATCTCGAGTCGAAACAAGACATCAGATATTGCTCAGGTGTTATCAGTTTAACTCGTTGACTGGAAGCACAATACCGATCAAACAATTCTTCTTTTTCCTGCGCTGTCGTCAACACCTTTATCCTCCCCCCCCCCGTCATCCTTGGGAGGTTCAGAAGGTTCAGGTTCGATAGTTTTGGGCAACCGTTAGGTGTGGACCATTCAAGACTCAACATTGAGTCATCATAAGAGGGAAATTTGGGCCAGAGGTGGAACTCGGATCGCGGTAAATTGTGACATTGAGCTTCTGGGTAGCTAATGTTGAATCAGCTGGGTCCAGATATCTCGGGCCTTCGGATACAATGTCCAGAGACTTAGGTCTACGGTGTGTCAGTGCATACGCACTGAACGAAAAATATACCTGACAGACTTGCTGTTACTTGATAGGTCGACACCGATTCAACGAGGGTGACTACAGAAATTATTCGATCGGATCATCCTGGCTTCCGGTTCACCGTAGTAAGACAAGCACGAGTGCCTTTTTCGCACTGGACATGGCATGAACATTAGGCGTGAGTTCCAGATGATTGGCCTGGTCCCGGTCTTCTACGCCCTCCACATGTTTGAGGTCAGCGCAGAGATTGGACCTGAGCTGATCAATTGTTGTCGTCGTAGGCATTTCTTTTGTTAGGTTGAGACCAATACTCATGTGCAAGTTTCGTCAAATCAAATTCTGCGCCGGATGCCACAATCAGACAGTCGAAAGGTTCTGTTCATCTCGAGGATCCGACCCGACAGAGAGGTAGACAGACCAGAGTGGCAAAAGCAATCCCACAAGCCATTGGGAAGAAAAGAGTCGGTGCAGAGTAAATACGCCAGCTCATCACGTGGTGTACAAATCGTTGTCATTGGTCTTTAAAACAGGCGTCTCGTTAAAACATGGTCTCCTCCTCTCAACTCTATGGCTCCACCAGACTCCAATCTGTCATCAACTGTTATCCCCTCGGTACCTGGCAATGTCACAGTCCCTGATGTCACTCTCGGTGTCGAAATTTCAACTGTCAAAATATTCTTCTTGACGTTCCATTTTACCCCAAACCATCCGAGTCCAGTTTCCAGACCCCCTTCTGCAGACTCTAATCCACTCAAAATAGGTGCTATTGTCCACCTCTGTCCTTGAGGTGACGTAATACCGATCCCCAAGACGTGGAACGTCAAAGCCGGCGTTGGACCTGTAGACCACCCATGACTATGACTGGTGTCTGAATGATCAAAGTTGTAGCCCGCCGCAGAGCGATACCTGAGAAACTGTACTCAGCATCTAGTCACAAAAGTGGCTTATATCCAGGAAAGCTCACCCAAGCGAGCCGTTAGCCGTGAAACCCTCCAAAAGGGTCGACTGAACAGATAAGTTGGTGTATAGCATATATCCCCACTTTATGCGAACGTAAGCTTTTGTATGTGCGTTGCGAAGCTCTCACCTCTAATTGAGGCATACCGACCGATCAGTACCTTGACATTGATAACGTCAACTCAGCTCACCTTTGTGAAGTAGATCAATCGCGCGCTCGCCTTCCCCTGCGATGAAATGGGCTTGAACCTATTGGAAATCAATCATTTTGATCGGATGAAGATATTAGTAAATCACTTCGAATCCGCCCACGAAAGGAATGATCGTGTCGTTCAGCTCAGGGCTTAAGGGTCCAATATCTGTCCAGAACTGTGTCAAGCCCTTGCTGACCGCCTTATTCTGCTCCTGTGATTGGGTGATATTGAATAAAATAGCCATCGAGTTTCCATCCTGCGGGTGCAGTGAACTGGACTCGTTGTCACGATACATCCCCGCTTCATCGTCCCATAGCACATCGTTGATCGCCTTCTTCAACAGCACTGCGTCGGTTGTATAGAGAGCAGAAATATCTTTATCTCCCACATGGCTTGCAAGCTCGGACGCTACAATCAGAGACTGTCAAAAAGTTATCACAAGCCAACCTAGAAGTTTCACAGTTGCTCACCCTGTAAAGCAGCACATTTGCTGCAATGTTATGGCCTTGTCCCCCGTCCCTACCCCAGTCATTGGAAAATGATTCTGGGACGTTCATCAACCCTGTCTCGTCAACCTGAGCTTCCAAAAACGCTAGGGCTTTTGTGTAGTTTGTCCAAACTGTCTGAACGAATTCCAGATCTCCGGTGTACAGCCAAACATTATGTGCTCCGATAAGAGACCAAGAAATGTAAGTGTCGCTACCTCTGGCATTAATTGGAGGGCCGGAATACTGGAGGGCTCCGGTCGCAGGGTCTTGTGTCGAGAACATCACGAGAAGTGCATTTTTACTCGACAGGATATCGTTAAGAGCAACTAGTTCCGTGTGACTCGAGATTCCCATATCACCTATGTAAGTATATGAGAAGTTCTAACTTCATACTGAACAGCGAACCTGGCCAGATATTTCTATGGGTGTTTTGTCAACAATTTTGCAAATAAGCCTATCACAATACCTCACCGGTCACGCTTCGCACCGTCAACCAAGATAGGTCCCTCAACTGGACCTCCAGTAGCATTATTAGCCCACCCTGAAAGTCCCCGTATCAACACTGGTACAATCCACAGATGGGAGGTTCTTACCCTTTGGACGTGGACAAGGTTGTTGTCGAGCCTGATGCACATCAATCGTATTTGTCTGAACCGTATACGCCCCGGCATACCACAACTTGGTCAAAAAGTCGGGATCGTGAAAATTGGGATCTCGTGTGAAGAAGTAACCTGTGTAGGCTGTCAAGTCATCCCAATGCGGCATGAACGTGTTATGTACTCCAACATTCGAAATGCTGACGGGGGCCTCGGAATTACTGACAATTGTCAGAAATCGGAAACCGCCACGTTGTTGGCCGATGGTCTGCTGAAATTGTCCCTGTGAAAGGGGTACTGGGAGAGACTGGACCCCATCTCCATCCATTGAGGAGATGCTACGACAAGAGTCGTCCGAATTTTTGGGACTGATAAATTGTGTAGATTCGGTAAATGAAAGGGATAGTCTGGAATCTGCTGTTGAATCATCCACGTGTAGGAAAACTTGTCCTCCAACCTGCCAATCATTGTCAATCGAACAATCTTTTACTCCATAATGCACCGTTACCTCTTGACCGAAGTCGACAACGACAAAAGTACCGTTGCTAGTGAATGTTGCTGTCCCGGATCCAATGAGAGCTTGCGCATTCTGAATGTTTCCTTGTGTAGAGTGGATGCTAGTGGGCCGACTGGTCCTGCTTTTCGGTGCAAAGTTGAAATGGTCCCATGGACCTTTCGGAGCTATTGAGAACGCCTGTAATGCAATGAACAGCAAAGCTACCAGTGAAGCGAGCATTTTTGCAAACTTCTAAGCACGATATGAGGCGTAGTGAGTTATATTTCTTCTCTTGTGCCCATGCCACAGCTTCTCGAAGGTAGCTGAATCATCACATGAACTTGAGAGTACAGCTGTTCCAAGATGTCAGCATATAATAAGGCCAGTTTCTCAGCTTTGAAGTCTTTCCTTCTACTTCTTTCACTTATCAGGCAAAACTGAGGCCCATCGGATCCTAGGACTTCTGATGGATGAGACGTTTAGAAGAAATGAGGCTTGTTCGGTCGTGTGAAGTAGAAGGAAACCTTTGTCAGCCGTTGTACCATTGTCGATGAATAACATTCATCGACTAGGTTTCACTCGTTCATCGATCGATCTAGAGAAGACTCGTATGTCCTTCCGCGGATAATTCCAAGCACCAGAGGTGTCCTTCGATCCAGATGCTTCGGTCATGAGGTCATCCCTTCCACGGACTATTTTCAGCTCTGCCTCATGAATGTACCCATGCACATTGTAATCATGGTAAATATGATTGTTAAGTCTTACGCCGTCCTTTTTTGTTCAATGGCAAGATACAAGTGCAACTGAATGTAATCTACATGTACATGACTCCAACTCTTTTGTGGATAGTCATCCTCTTACCAGAATGACAATCAAAGTATTTTGTACTCTATCATAACTCTTGCTTGTTTCTTTTCAAATATCAAGAACAAAACCCTCCAAACTTTGAGAACCTGTATTTAAGTTGCTTAGCCACTCTCCCATGAATATTTCTTAAAACCAGTTTGTACTCTCACAATAATTTGCCCTCTCTGATTTCTCGCTGTGATCATTTGTTTGATTTATTTACAGTAGTATTTTATAAGATGAAAGCCAGAAACTTAGATGGATGCCACCTAGCTTTAACATTTCCCAGGAATCACAATTTTCTCGGCACCGTGAGTCAAACAAGCAATTACAATAGGCTAGAGTAGAGTGGACGACCAACTTTTGTAATAACATGAAAGTCGATCATTCTACTAAGATAGCATATTCCGACTAGCTTTTGGAAAAAATAAATTCTTTCACCTCTTGACGAAGAGGGAATGTCAGGATTGCTTGGCTGATTTTTCATGTTGTCACTGCACCCTTCGTGATGGCAGTCAGGTATTGCGACGTCATAAAAATATGAGACACCCGTCATGATTTACGTTATCTATGCCACTTCTCATAACAATCGAGCGTGATACTCCACGCATGCCCAGGGTTCATATTATTATGTGTATGATTTGCACAGGTCAGAGATAGTTAATGATTTGAACTAAAGTAAAACTAAATTTAAGTTATTTTCTGGAAAGATCAAACTCTTGAAGGATAAGAATGAAAATGACTGTATAGGCTGTCAGCTTTGAGCAAAGTAAATCAATGACGTAATGTGATCGCAGGTTGTGCTTGTCGACATAATTATGTCCTGACATCCAGGATGATCATGTCCTCTCGATACATCTTGATTCTGAACCATAATGTCAGCCAAAACCCGCATTCTGATTGTTGGCGGAGGAGCCTGCGGAATGTCCGCCGCCTTTGCTTTTTCTCAGCATCCCGATAAGTTCGACGTGACACTCTACGAGCGCTCTTCCAATGCAGGCGGGATGGCGACATCTGCTCCCATAGACAAAGATAAATACGGCGCAGACTACATCAATGACGGAGTGCAAGGCGCAAGCCCTGTGTTTTATAATACATATGCACTTTTCGACAGGCTGGGGTTCAAAGCTTCTGATGTCGGCATGCAAGTGAGCTTTGGGCGTGACCCAGATACAGAGTTTTGGAGCAATGTATTTCCAAGCCAAGTAATTGATAAGTAAGGCTCACCTAGCGTTTTTCAAGTTTAACCCTGAATAAAATATATACACAGGTTTAGCGACGACATCAGGAAGTTTGGTCGTGTCCTCAAGATCATTAAGACTTTTGAGCCGGTTTTCGCTCTGATATCTGTCAGTACAATGTTGAAAATGTTTCGGTTCTCTAAAGTTGGAACGTTTCTTCGATCTATTCCCGATTGGTTGACAAAGTGCTAGGAATTTGGTGATGTCATCGTCTACCCCCTCGTTGCCCTCTTTTTTGGAACTGGCAATCAGACACCTTATATATCCTGTGCTATTCTCGAGCGTGTTTTCATGGATCCTAATATGCGTCTGGTAACACGTTCAAAATTCTCCCCAAGGATCTTTTGATCTTACTATCCACTTCAATGACAGTTCGAGTATTCTTCTGACACCTTTCTGGCATCCATACCTCGTATGTGCGCATTTCCGCGCCTGTCAAGTCTTTATTCTGTTTGGAAAGCTGTAGTCGAGGATCAAGGCCAAGGTTCTGTCCGAATCATTACTCAACGCGAGGTCACTCAAGTCAGACGGAGGCGCAAAGGAGTCGAGATTTGGAGTCGACCTACTCACGGGACCAACAGTGCTCAAGAGGTTGTAGACCCTGGTCAAGAGCAGATGGAAGTATTTGACGAACTTATACTCTGCTGTGACGCAGATGCAGCTCTCCGGATTTTGGGTAATGATGCAAGCTGGCTGGAACGGCGGATATTGGGCAATGTCAAGGTATGTTCTTTGTACAACACCTTTCTTGTTGGTCTTACATGCTGCCCAGTATTTGTGGGATGTCACGGTTACACATAGTGACCTCTTGTACATGGAGAAGGTGAGTAATTTCATCGGTCATTTGGATAGGTTGAATCTGATGTCTTCTCCTAGCATTACTGTGTTAAATATGAACCCATGCTCCGTTCAAAGGAACACCAAGATGATCGTGAAAGACGGAAGAAATATGCGTTTGCCGAGAAGAGCTTTCAACCGCTCTATTTTGTCCGTAGTGTGCCCGAAGACAGAAGCAAAATTGAAATGAGTTTTGATCTCACAGTTTATCAGCCGCAGGTAGGACTTTGGCTTGGTGAGCTGGCAATAGATCCTCATACATGCAGTTTGACGGCCAGTCTCCTTTTGGCCCTCATGGAAACCCAGCAACTGAGACTGAAGAGGCTCAGAGAGGTGTCCCTCACAGTCAATCGGCATTGTCATGGGGAAGTGGTTTAGTTGCCTCACGTCAGGCTACAGAAAATGGTCAAGACTGTGAAATCGGACAACCTTCACCTCCGCCTGATCGCCACGTCTTTCAGACCATCTTCTTAGACAACACGCCTGAAAGTCGGAAATTTTGGACCAAAGGTGAGATAAGCCAACAAGAAGTGATCATGGAAAAATGGTGGAAGCAACAAAGCCATCGTTGGCAGCACTATGCCGGTACTGTACCATGGATGGGCTTGATCAACGGAAAGGTTAGCCTTGCATGGTATATATCTGGAGGTTTTAATATCAATGGCGGTTTCTCGTAGTATCACACTCAGTTTGCTGGAGCATGGACTATCCTCAGTATGTTTCTTTGTTTAGATGGAGGGTCCTTTCTAATCTTAGCTGCGCGTACTAGACATGCATGAAATTGCCGTTGTATCTGGATTAGGTGCAGCATATCGGCTCGGAGCTTCGTAAGTGGATTTACGGTTCCATGTAAAGTCTTGCCGATATCCAGTCATTAGTTACCCATTCAAAGAAATCCCAAATTGTAAACGGATATTCGTCCTATGCCTCGCTGCAAATCATATGATGAGGCTGGTAAGTTTTTTTCCCAAACCAATGTACAAAATCCACTCAATTACACGACTAGAGAAAAGAGGACAGGGATGGTTTCCTGAGTTGATGCGATGTCCATGACGCAACAATTCAAGTTGGTCTCCTATGAATATTATGATGATTTAATATATATGTATATTCACTTTCAGAAGTAAATAAATTTATCTCTCTACAGACAGATATGATGATCGAGATCAATAGGGATACAATTGCCAAAGGCAAAACCAGGCATGCCTGTGCCTATGATCTTAAGGAGAATCTTCCCAAGTTCTCTAGCCATCCCTCTTTTGTACCGAGTGGAGGGTATCCAGAGTGAGTATAAGCACTCAGTATCATAGAATGAGACTGATACCTAGAGTGATTGAATTTTATCCTGCCTATCATAGTTAGAAAAAAACCTATCCTAAAAAAGTACAGTTTTGCACAGATGAGACGACCTGTACCATAGAAATACCCGGAATGCAGGCTGTAGCCTTGCTTTTTGGTAGCCCAAAAGCGAAGGAGACCAGTTAAGGATAAAAATGAAACAAAACTTTGAGTGTCCTAGACAATTTAGTCACGTACTTGTCATACCTTTTCAAATGCCATACAGTGATATTCTCAACATGTGTCAGTTAGGTACGACCAGTATTTAGTGAAACAACTCAAAGAAATAAGACAGATATTCACCTCAGCTCTAATGATGCAGAACTGAGGTGTAAAATACTCAGAAGACAGATAACATAACCATCAGAGATAAAGCAAATGAGAACTCACAATGTTGACAGCAATGGAAAAGACAAGACTGAAATTTTATCTAGGTTGTGGTTAATTTTATTTGTTTTGGATGATTATTCTTATGAACACTGCTAAAGTGTGCTATTATCCAAAGCAGCTTCACATTGTCGACTACCATCACTCTTTCCCCCAGCACCAATTGAGCTTGTTCGAGGTTGTTGCATCATACATAAACCAGTCTGGTGCAACTAATAGACACCACCAATTTCCTATCCTGAATTTCTGGAATTAAATGCTAGAATAATAAACAACTATAATACAGTGATGAGAGCCGATCGTGATAATAGAAAACTAGAGCTCACCTCAGACGTCACCGGTGTGGTAGACAACTGAGTATGAGCCTAAGTGCAGAACCGGTATTTATACTAGGAGGAGTGTTTCACATTTGTCATACAAGTAGGTAGAGAAAAAGAAAGAAAAAAAAACGACGTCACATTTTGATCAGTCCTGTCCAATATCTGGGGACAGACTTACGGTGGACTTTTCATTCAGCTGTGTGATGCTGATCAATAGCCTACCAGAAGAATTAAGAACTTGTAGCTTGATCGTCATTTCAGAAATCTCGACACAAACATTAATAGACCCTTCAGAGGATGCTCTCCACCAGAACGAATTAGCCCGTCGTGCCAGCAGGAGAGATTGCCATGTTGAGTGTGCGACCAAACAGTCCTTCATTTATTTAAACTCACTGCCAGGTATTTTGACGGTATGAAGCCACTGCCATTATCAATCAGGCCGCAAGGATCCAGATTGAGGTCCAGTTCAAGCCTACGCTCATTCAGCACAGATTTTTTGAGTGACTGACAAGACCAAAAGCAGCATGGTCAAGAGAGTTGTGGTGGGGTGGACAGCTTGAATAGAGATCTGAAAATAAGTTGGGCAATTAAAACAATTCAGAGCTGTGGAATTTATTTCCAGAGCTGCTGGATTGGTTTTTTTTGTTCTTTTTTTGATTCTTCACAGATTTTGTGTGGAATTATTTAGTGGTTAAGATGAGGTTCGAACGTCCAACCTGTTGCATCTGTCATAGGACTTTCTGCATTCAGGTCTCATGCTCCAACAACTCAACCATCTCTCCAGCTGAAAACTTAGCAACTTTCTATTATACAACACCTTTAATCAATCATAATTTTCATGCAGCGGAATAATACGATGTAGATCAGTATCCCTACACATAGCTGGGCTGGACTGACTTCTGTGTGAGGTTTTTCAACTTTCTTCAACCCTTCTTCAGTCATCACTACTCAACCATCAGACCTGTCTAGCAACGAGTCATTAAAGTAAGTGAGAATGCAGAAGGGCCAATACTGTAGCTCGATGAACTGGGGAATTCAGCCTCACAATCAACAGACACTAGCTCTGTATATAACGGAATGGCTCCGACAAGCTTGATTGATGCTTGGGAGAAGAGATGTTGGAATGTGAAGCATGGAAATTATGACGGATTATTTTTTTAATCAATGATTTATAACGCGGTGTACATACACAGTCCGCAGTAGTCTACTGACTATACAGTTAAAAAGGTGTTTTATAATAGGAAGCTGCCAAGTTTTCAGCCAGAGAGATGTTGGAGCATGAGACCTGAATGCAGGAAGTCCCACGACCGATGCAACAGGTTGGACGTTCGAACCTCATCTTAACCACTAAATAATTCCACACAAAATCTGTGAAGAATAAAAAAAACTAAAAAGCAATTCAGCAGCTCTGGAAATAAATTCCACAGCTCTGAATTGTTTTAATTGCCCAACTTATTTTCAGATCTCTATTTTCTCCTTTTTTAGCTGCCGTCTTGCCTAACCTCACCACGCTGTCATTGGTATTAAACTCGTCTGATCAGAGGGTCATATGCATATTGTATTTTCCTAGTTTGAATAGAGGGTCACAAATGGATATGGGTATATGTATGTGCGTCCAATCCACCAAAAGTAATCTCCAGAGTTTTTTTTTCGATTCAAATCCATC
>Ga0153976_1000055_pt1 | contig 30960 bp, 34 predicted proteins | sample TSGA060MetaG_FD_104717 | JGI IMG/M metagenome (GOLD analysis project Ga0153976, IMG submission 104717) | Attine ant fungus gardens microbial communities from Georgia, USA - TSGA060 MetaG | ecosystem: Host-associated > Fungi > Mycelium > Unclassified | place: USA: Georgia, Yuchi Wildlife... | reverse complement strand
TCCTTGAGCAATATTTCCTTGGGCCATCCCTTCTAAGCTTGGCCGAGAGCCTGGATAGAATGCTGCAGAGTCCTGGGGACTCGTATTTTGGGCATAAAATTGGAGGGGCTCTTGAACAGGTACTTGATAATATGAGCTTTGGGAGGACGGTGCACCGTAGGGATTTACATTGTCTTGCCACATGTTCTTTGGCTCAGGCTACAGTACTCACAGACCTGGAATTACATGGAATTCACGTGATTTAGAAATTCATTGATACCGCCGGTTTTGACACTCGTTCAGCAGCTATGGTATGTCTCTTTCGATTTTTCATGACACCCATGCTGACAAACATTTTCAATAGCCTCAGGTACAGTCTATGTGCTCGTATGTTTTTCCGTGGCTTATTGGGGTATCAGAACGAATATATCGAAGAGCATATCAAGCGACATGGACGTCAACTGGATTACTACGAGCGCAAGTATGCGTCTTTTTCAAAACAAAACTTCCTGAGTTTCCTAAATGATTCTATTTTTCCTTTTGCGAAAGACGAAAGCGGGAAGCCCGTGTAGCTCATAAATCTTCTTCTATCGCTCAGAAAACATTCGGACTAAAGGCCAAACTACTTCATGCTAAACGACACAGAGAAAAAGTTCAGATGAAGAAGACACTAAAGGCCCATGACGAACGTAACATCAAGCAAGCGGACTCGGGAACCATCCCTGATGGGGCACTACCCACATATCTCCTTGATCGTGAAGGACAAAAAGATGCCAAGGTTTTGTCGACGGCGATCAAACAAAAACGGAAGGACAAGGCTGCCAAGTATGCTGTTCCTCTTCCAAAAGTCCGTGGAATAGCAGAAGATGAAATGTTCAAGGTAGTGAAAACTGGAAAGAGCAAAAGCAAGTCATGGAAACGCATGGTGACCAAGGCAACTTTTGTTGGTGAAGGCTTCACCCGCAAACCCGTCAAGATGGAGCGTTTTATCCGACCGATGGCGTTACGCTACAAGAAGGCTAATGTCACTCATCGTACGTACCATCGACTAATCATTTGTTCAAGCTTTGAAATAGTGCTTCAGCCGATCTCAAAGCAACTTTCCAACTCCAGATACTTGGCGTCAAGAAAAATCCTCAGTCACCGATGTACACTCAACTCGGTGTCCTCACAAAAGGGACAGTCATTGAGGTCAATGTGTCTGAACTGGGTATGGTCACTGCCGGAGGAAAGGTCGTCTTCGGAAAATATGCCCAAGTTACAAACAATCCTGAGAATGACGGGTGCATCAATGCTGTGTTGCGTGAGTTGTTCACTCTCTCTCTGATACCAGGTCGTCTCCGCTGACATTTGATAACAGTCGTATAATCTGCTTTTGTTTTACTACCTTGTACAATCATTGCGCTATCCAAAAAGTACATCAAAGCCCAATACCATTATTACATGACATATCCGTGTGATAAAGACTAACCAATAACCTAGTATGACAACAACCAAGAGCAAGACGAAAACATACATGAAATGAAAGCAAGCTAAGTAATCAGGTCAGGACAAAGCTTCACGCACAAAGGTATATTACTGTTTTCTTGGCGGAAGACATCCAGCCTGACTGGGTGCCCTGAAGCTGGATCAGTCAATTTTTTATCGTTCCCAAGCAGCTTTGATTCTATGAGTTAATTGATGACAGAACAAATCAGCGGACACGATGTCAAGAGAGAGGAAAAACGCACTTGGATTCAGTTCTATTTGACCGATCTCGAAAGTGAGCTTGAGTGGAATTCGACATGTGAGAAGATAAATGATTGGAATCAAATGCCAAGGGCGATGAGTAATGAACACCCGAGGAGGATTTCTTATAAGAATTAGCTACCGCTGTAGTCGAGCCCACGTTATTGTCATTCTTCACTGCATGCAAGTCTGGAATCCGACGCAACGAGTTTTCAATGCGTCCCGACTCCTTTCTTGCTGCCATAACTGGGGCGGGTTTACTGTTGAAAGCGCGCATTCTTGAACGAGGGAAATCCTTGACTCCAACAGAATTGTCAGGGATAGAAGATAGGGCATGCATTCCGTCTCCAGGATAAGCATGACTGGGCATTCTGCACATACGAGATTTTTCTGCCATAGATGCTCCAGCTGATGGAATGGAGAACCCTGTGCCAGGGATATCGAACTGACATTCCCGTGGCTGGATCATTCCCGGAACGGGATACGCAGTGTGTCCAGTAGACGACGATCGGTCGAATGGGCTGGTAGTCGGTCGTGTGCTACCAGGTGGGATGGTGTAATCATAATCAGTGCGAGATGCAACCGGAAACAACGAAGGGGGTAGATTCTGGGAGAGCGGAGTAGCATTATGATGTGGTGGAGCTGAATTGAGATAGGGCCTTGTCAGTACCAGCTCAACAGCGTGACTCATTGATGGTGGTGGATGGCTATAATCAGTCTGAAAAGAGGACATTTGGTAAAGAGAGGGATCCGTAAATGAAAACGTTGCCTCGTGGGGTATTTGAAACCCGGGCAAGTTGTGATTCAGATGGCCGGAGACTTGCTCAACATCGACTAGTCCTTGTACTTTGGGGATAGGGATGTTCAAACTGTCGAAGCTCTTGTCCTTGTCTGAAGGAAGCGCTGCTTTCAGCTGTTCCCTAATGACGTTTAATATCCAGAAAGTGTAGTGTCGGTTAACAGCAATAAAAACGCTCACATCACCGCCTCCGCATATTCCCAAACCGATTTTGTTCGTTTCAAGACCTCCATGCAAACGTCCACGGCATCCAAGAGATCAGAGATGAATATTCCTGTTCCTTCAACCTCGTAGTTCCTGATCAAAGTCTTGCCTTGGCCACTGTCGACCATTCTTCGTTGCAAGACGTATAATAAGATTGCGAGAGTGCCAGCACAGACCAGGGTAACATTGATCATGTTAGATTGGTTTGATAGACCTCTCTGTAACCCGACCTCCAAGATTTCTGCACAAGCTTTTATCGATCTTGCGCATTGTTTCAGAGCGGTAGAATGCCTTTCTTCTTGTTCAGGTTGGGGATTTCCGATTGGATTGTAGGGACAAAATGGCCTGGACACCATCATCACAACACAGTAATACAATGAGTGAATGGACGCGGCTTGTCGCGAGAAGTCAGGATGACGATGACAATTCTGTTTATCCCACCGAACTGAGTGTATATTGCATAAGAAATTAGAAAATGATCAACAGAGTTAACGCACGATGTGTTGGTATTTTCTGTATCCATTCTTCCAAGGCTATGTTCAACTGTCGGACAACTTCTCCGGTCCAATCACCTTTGATGAAGCCAAAAAACACTTTTCTCTTATTCACAGGGTACTGCAGCATGGAACTGAAATCAATAGCAGTCTTCAGTCAATTGGACTTGACACACCAGAGTTTTAGCGGCAAAAGCAATAATCTCGCTAAGCTTAATAAATTGGTTAAAAGCAGTGATTTTCGAGGGAAGGTGACTCGGTTGCTTGAAATTGGTCTCGTCGTTTCCAGTATCCCAATACTCATCGTCCACTTCAAGGGGAAAATCAAGGTCATAGCTTGAGTAAATGAGTCAAAGTGTTTGAATTGGTTAGGTAATCGCTCACTCTTCCTGGCCAGTCGCTATGCCACGTCCCAAACTGGCGCCAAGGATGTGATCGAATGCCAACAAAGACCAGAAAGCACGTTTCCATAGCTCATCATCAGCATTTGGATAGTTCCTATAGACTTTCAGGCGGTGGGCGCCTCTATCCTGTGCTTTCCGTAATCCAATTGAAACAAACAGCCAACTAACAGCGGTACATGTTGTCCCTCGCAAGAACTGAACCATGAGCTATGATGTTTGTTAAACAGACCTCGTAACCGATTGATACAGCGAAATAGAGACGTACAGCATACGTTTGAATCTCTAACAAACTTGCGGAACAGGTTAAACTGCGCCGAATACAATGAACATCTAGGCCAATGAAGAGCCACCTCCATCCAGCTGCCTTCCACTGATCGTCACCTCGAAGCCAATCGTGAAGCTCCTTTCCACCGGAATCGTACCAGCGACTGGCCACAGCAAACATAAGAATACACAGAGTCGCGAACCAGACATTCTTGTGGTGTAAGTGCTCATGCCAAGAACGTTCAAATGTTGGTCGATGGAGAAGAGGAAGGTAAAGATTAGACTGGATAAAAAACAACTCGACCAATTGACGAGCGATAGGCTCAGGAGGAAAGTACTTGAGCAGCTCGTTAATCAAGTTGGGCGCATGAGGATCACGATTTATCCAGTCTAACTCCCACTAGGTCACTGTCAGTTGGGAGGGATGGCATTTGATAAGTCCCTACTGACTTTAGCTGTACTCCAGAATTCGGGACGACGAAAGACCCGTAAATCAGCGTTGTTAGTTTTCTCTAGTGTAGGTTTGCGTTTTTCGCTCTCCTTATCACTATTTTGATCCTGGTCTCCCAAGGAGTTTTGAATGACCTCCTCCTGTATGCGCATGTGTTTAAAAGTTCGCGCCACCTCTACCAAACTGGCAGTGGAACTCCTTCCGTGAAAACGAATGGGACTTTCTGTCGCCGAGTTGTTGTCGTCTTCCAACGCACTGAGACCATATCTATGACGGCCATCCAGTCCTGTATCAATGGCTTCTCCTGCTGATTCATTTTCTGTATCTTCAGAAATTTCCACGGCAGATGACCTGTATACTAACGCATTCCTAGAAGGGTGTTTCGAAGACTGTGAAGGTCTGAAAATGAGGTGTGTCGTGCGATTGACTGGTGGAAAGTCGTGGTCTTCATTCAATCTGATTTTATTTGCAAAGGATGAGGACGAGGGATGTCTCATCGTATGTGTGAACGAGGCCACTGGTAGACAATCGGATTGTTCATCATGATTCTTCCAGGAGCCTCGTACAATGGGAGGTCCGAGTTCTTCGGAGAAGTCTGAATTTGGAAGGAGCTGAGAAGGGCATCAGTAAAGGAGGAGAATGGCAGGAAACGAAGAGAACTATTCATAGGTATCGGAACGCACGTTGTGAAGGACCTTTTCTAGATGTTCAACTTTGTCTTCAAGAGACGTGACATAACTGTTGCCACAATCAAATCGCGGACATATGGACAGATTCTGAGTTCTTACGCCTTTGGTGGACAGCGAGGTTTGGAGGACTCACTGAGGGAATGGGTGAGAGGTTTGAACGATTAAAATAGGGACCCACAGGTATGTACAGGTTCGATGACCATGGATGCAATTGGTGCAGATTTGTTCTTGTCTGTACGGACCGTCGCATTTGATTTTACGGCGCCGGCAATAATCACAAGCCCGATCTTTCTTGCGTTTCTTGCTTGTAAACTCCCGAAGAGCTCTTGAACTTCTGCCTGGCAGGTGATCAACTGAAATTGGGGCTGGGGGAATATGGATAGGAGCTGAGATCTGCATTAGAAAATCATATACTTGTGGTGATTGTCTGAGAAAGTACAATGGCACGTGCCACGCCTTCCTCCTGCCATGTCCTTTGTCCGAGCTCATCGCCATTTCGCCCGCAGTATCTCCAGTCTCAACAGACCTGCACCTCCTCCCCTTCCCCCATCACAGCAGCATGAGTTCCAGCAACTACTTCGCAGAGCACAAACCCCCCTTGCCGAGCCTTCTGGCCCAGCTCAGCTGCATCCTGATGCTCGCGAGCCCATAAAACCAGAATTCGAGGGTGATACAAATCCTAAAACCGGAGAACGTGGTGGTCCTAAACGTGAGCCCGTAGGGAAGTGGGGCGAAGATACTGGTGATTGGAGTTTCAAAGGACGAGTGTCTGATTTTTGATTCATGGCCTTGTAAGCATCCAATCAACTTGTTGAATGCTGCTGAAAGTACCTATCGCGCCAGTGGACCTAGTTCGGCGACAACTCTCACAGGTCTGTGAAGTAGATGTCCCTATTTAATGGACCAGGTGGCCCTTCACCGAGCTCGGGTCTATGGCAGACAGCGTAGAACAGGTTCGTATCACCTTATCAAGAACACGAATAGTCGATGCTCGAGTGGTTGTGTAAGCTATGGTCCGTATGTCTAAACAGTAGATTACTGTCCTTAGCATTTCAATATTATGTGCAGACAGATGAATATTTCTGCCTCAGTTTCCTTTGTCACCCAAGAGAGTCCAATAGGCCTGGGAAGTAAATACATTCATATCTTGTCATCCTCTCCCACAGAAGGGAGTGGCATCGTCGGAGCGGCTCAGTGATGCCGCATCCAGATGGCCCATACGCTCTATGTTCCCTGGGTTTGACTTGCCTACCAACATCTATGCTGGCTTCGATCAACCTCTCAATAGCAAAACAAGCTGGATAAATTGACAATACCACACAAATCTGGCCGACCACTTTGAATTCTTGAACTGATCCAATAGAAATTTCATGCTTGATCAAAGATGTAGAGTTGAGTGTCACTGTTCGTCGTGCAATCAGAAGGGTTTTAACCCTGTCAAAAACCCAGTTCTGTCAGTTTTGAGGAAAACCTCTCCGGCACCACAGCCATCAAATTCTACATCGTCATACCCCAGACGTGATGTATCGTCTTATCCTTGATAACAGTTGTGCAAATGCATCTTTTTTGAGGGGGAACCAGCGGGATTCTTATCGTCTCGGAACACCAAGATCACTTTCGGTGTGAAGCAAGTCTAGGGCCTCAGTCATTATACGTTAGGAAGATACTCGTGCTGAATACTGGACGATGAGACTTGACTACGAGTCTGAAGATTAGCATGATACCACCGAGTACGTATCGCGGCAAAGGTGGTTCAATGAAACGTGGTGGCAATAACAAATCAAATCTGACGGGATAGTAGAATATCATCGAGTTTTCGAATTTGTTGTCAGGTATCCGGCAACCCTTTCACTGTCGAGGCCAGTAGTAACCTCCTAATATCAACACATCGTGACAATGGCGTAGTCGGGATGAGGTTAGGCAACATATAGTAATCTACTCACTGAACAACTATCAGACATTAACCTCTCAGACCTACAAGAAAAGATCTCGGATGATTACAGATGAAGGTACAGGGGGCGGCACGATGAGTTTATGGAGAGAAACTAGACGGAGGCAATTTACGAGGAATTCTATCGCCTGATTCCGCGAGGAGCTGGAATAGCACCACGTCCGCGACGAGCTAGTACAGTGTCAGTGAATGATCATTAGTTAAGGAGGGGAATCATACCATTTGCTGAAAAAGGGGAGGACATCAGCGTTAGCAAAGATCAGTAAACTTAGAACAATTTAAAGAAGTCAAAATATTCAGTGAAAGCGACACCACGTGAAGGATTGGCGAGCAGAAATCTAGAGTCAATGAGAACGAACGACATACCTCGCATAATTGTGGCACGTCCACGAGCCGTACCGATACCCCTACCCCTCATCGCATTAGGACCCACTCGCTTGAACCTAATTCCGCCTTCTTGTCAGCTCCAGAGCTGTTATAGTGATGGCTCACTCACATTGGTGCATTCTGCAACATGTCCGGGACAATGAAGAAACGGACCATGCTGCCTCGGATGTAAACTTGATCCAGCTGTGAGACGCGTCCATCACGACCAGTAACTGTAATATCTTTCAATGAAATGTTCAGATTGTCTTCCGCTGAAAAAGTGAAGAGAAGTCAGTCAGTCGGGCAGCGAGCCAGCCGATGATTTGAACATGCCTTCTGCCAACTTTCCACGATAAAGTTGACCCGTCTTCAATTCAACTGTGATAATATGGCCTAATGATTCGTGAAGCAGCTTGACAGGAACACCAAGTCCAGCTGTGGCCATCGTTTTTTTTGGTCGCGGTCAACTGAAAGGTGCCGACTGGCCCAGCGTGAGAATAATATTGAAAAATAACCCAAAACAATAAATTAACCGCATCATATTATGCAATTATGAAATAATTATGTAATTCTGAACACTCAGTTTCTATCTGATGATCCCAGCACAGTAAGTGTTCAATGTTTTTAAATACAAGTTGCTGATAAAAGTCTTGTTTGAAATCAGATTTTATCTGGGGATTGATTACCAGTCAAACAGTAAGAATATCAACAAGATGTGAAATCAGTTTTGCTGACACCTAAAATATCCTCAAGCTGGGGAGCCCGGTCCAGACACTAGGAAGCAAATGAATATTCAAAACAGAGACGTATACTCCCACTACATGTATTACTGACGAAAGATGTTGAACAGATAGTAGATGCAATTGTTCTGTGTGAAAGGCTAGCCTATACAATTGATGAAGCATGACACAGCAAGGAGTCTATTTTCAGGACTTTTCCTCCAAATTGTTCAAGAAGGCAAGCCAAGTCTTCTTATCTATAACACCTTCATCTAAAATGGGGATTAGTGAGCTTCTGCAGGCCTTGCAAGTGACATACATAGTCCGCCGGAGTCAGTGACTATAACATACCGGGCACCCAGTTTCACGAAAAACTGGTGCAATAGTTCCATAGGCGACTTGGTAGAAATTGTCAAGGGAGCCTAGGTGATCATATGAGATGTAGCTGCCACTGAGAGGATTAAAATGACGGACTTGATCCATGTAGATGCTAAAGTCACATAGTTCGTTTTGCGGGCGGGTACTATCCCATGTCAATATAGATGCCGTCATGTCATGAGTATAGTCCTCTTGAAACTGTATTCCTTTATCTGCATCTACATCTTCGAGAATAGCTGTGTGCCATGATCCTGTGAGATCAAAAGCAAGATCAAAGAAAAAGACTCTTACTCAAAGCATGCCCGAGTTCGCTGGCACCAATGTATCCGACCATGCGGTAACCGTCCTCATTGAGATCCTTTTTGAGAATCGGGAATCCCCCATCATCATTCCCTGATCTACCGAGTGCGATTAGTTTATCTCTCAAACTCATAATTGTGTTATTTTCATCGAGTTTGATGGTATCTGCATCTTCCAACATCTGCCGCCAATGAGATAACTTGAGCCAAATTGAAAATTCAACCTTACCACATCTCGGATCTGGAGACTTCCCCATAGATACTCGTGCTTTGAGTTTAAAAATGGGAGCTGGTTCAATCCAATGACAATGTCGTAAATTCCTTTCCGATCAAGAACATCTGCCACAGTTTTGGCAACGAGGACAGCAAGCATGACAGGAACAGCATAAGTGAGTGTATCAGTCAATTCGAACATGATTACTGCCAAAGAAATAGTCGTCCGCTATTGCGTTGACAGTCATTCAGAACGAATACGGGAAACGGAACTGGGACATACTGTGACACCGGATAACGCCGCCGCCGCCCCCACCATTGCATATAAACCAGGAATGACACCTTGGCAAAAACGCACTATGATTAAGAAGAAACATAAAAGTAAGAGGAAAACATACAATCTCCTCTCTCTTCGCAAGAACGGCTAATATTACCAAGATGAGGTTCCTGATATTGCATCCATTGTATCCAAATGCCAAGAATGCGGCCCGCGCACGCGCCAGCTCCCAAAGAGGGGATGAATATTCCACAAGGAACTTTGAGTCCAAAGGTCACAACCGTTAACAATCCTTTCATGATCATTGCCGTGAAAAGAAACTGAGATACACGCCACGCTTGTTCAGCAGAGCTTCGATCAACCAGGCACAAATTAGACGAAACGCTGATATCCCCTTGACATTCAGAGAATAAGTGGTAAATCAGTTCTGGACCGCCCATTCGAGCATAGGGATTCAAAAAACAAAGAAGGACAGTGACCAGAGTGATCTGCAATAACGCATAGACCCAATATGAGAAGATGCCTGAAAAGTGATATAAATACAATATGTACCAGTAAAACTTCCAAAAGTGGGTGCCTAGCAAGCCATGTCTTTTGCCGCACGTGCTTACTCCATATATAATTCAGCTTACAGAAACAAACACCATATACACCCTGTAGACGTCATTAGAAAAATGTATCTGCGGTAGAAAAAAGGCTTTACTCCAAAAACCCCAAGGAGGATGAAAGGAAACAGTTCAAATGCCCGCCAATCCTGATAAAAAGGAGAAACTCAGCATGCCGTCTGATAGTGTACTCAAGAAAACTCACTTTATCATAAGTAACTTGAAAAAGTACTACTTTCCCTGTCCCGAACGGATCCAGTATTTTCAGAGTGATGGCAGCGACCATAGCACAAAAGAAACTATTTTCCGGAAATATACAACAGATTCAATGCAATGGACGATGCCCAATCATACCTTCTCCACATAACCTGATATACCATGAGTCATCGATAGACATTAATTGGCAAGGGAGTGACTCGCCTTTGGGGGGAAGTAGTACGATACTTCCTCAAGGCTGAATAAAGTTCCACCAATAGGAGCCCCAAAAGCAACGGAAACACCAGCAGCGCAAGCAGCACTTAAAATCTCCCGTCTTTTGGCTAAAAAAAGGTCCACAGGAAGTAATTGATAGAATTGAAATGAAGAAATACTCACCTTCGTTATTTTCATATTTGTGAGCTATACGACTGACAATATTTCCAATACAACTGGCAATATGAACAAAGGGACCTTCTTTCCCCAAAGAAAGGCCGGAGGCTACCACCAGAGGAAGTCCCACTGCCTTGGTGAACAAGACTCTACCGCCAAGGAACCCATGAATCACAAAACCTTGTCGATCCGTTGAACTTGAGGAAGAGGGAAGAAGAAACGATAGTTACCTGAAAGAATTGTCTTGATTTCCGGTATACCAGCACCAGCAGCCTGAGTTCATCGTCAGGATGTATCTTCCCACAGTAAGAATTTTGGATCCATACATAGTACGTGACCTTCCGCTGGCTGGGGTTCGAATTGTTTGATGTCCCGGGATCGGAGAAATTAGGCTTTAGGACCCCAGATTCCTTGCGGGTTGTGAACGTAGAGGAGTTAGAAAGGCTGAGTGTGAGGAAGCACGACGTGCCCGCTAACACGAGCTACGACACGTCAGTTCCCTAGTTAGCTTTTGTACAGCAAAGCCAAACCACAGCACTCACAGCAATAACAATCCATGACAGATAATCTACTATCTCCCCTCTCGTACCTTGTTGATCAAATGCTTCTGACCAGGTTCGCCAGGCAGGACAGGTAGCATCGATTTCTAACAGCCGAGGAGATTTCAGACCGTGTGGAAAGCAGCAGAAGCGCTTCGCTTTATACCAAGCATCATCGCAGTAACCCTCTTTGAGGTCAAACAGCCATTGTTCACTCCGAACCACCAAAAATGCTACGCAAGCCGTGACAAAACCAACCACAGAGACGATCAACCACCCCAAACCCTTGTCAAGAAGTAGTCGAACTTTGGTCGTTCTTCTGAGCCTCGCGAGACGGGCAGAATCCTTGATTGAATCATGAAGCCAGTCAATTGATGTATAGGACAAATACCAGACGCGAATGCCATTAGTCTTAGCATCTGGCGCTTGCTCTCTATCGTCCTCCAATGGAGCGTCGTAGGCTGAAATCGGCCTTTGTGATCGCGGTACTAAGTAACTGGGTGCCGGAGATGTTGGCAGAGGGGTTGTTGCATAGGATTTAGAGTAGCCTGAGGGACGGCGGGAGGTATATAAGAACCTTGAAGGAAGCGAGAAACTTGGACGGAAAGTGAGCGTCCCATATGATGCCTGGGTATTTGACTGCTGCAAGGGAGTTGTCTGGTTAGCAATGGATGTTTCACCATCTCTGTCAGACATTGTTTTCCAACGTTCACCGTCAACTCAGAAGCGCCTAAACTAACGAGCTACCCAAAAAAAGAGCACTCTGGTTAGTACTCATTCTGCATTCGTCTGATGTTGTCAAAATCAAAACCATGTGATCCAGTTTTTTTTTGGATTCAACATTTCTATGCCGCAACAAGCAAGCTAGTACTGAGACGCGGAGGGCCTAAAATATAGCCCGTTGGGGGTGTGTCTACAGGAGGCCTAGTGCCAGAGGAGTGTGGTGTGGGCGGATGTGATCCAGTTTTTTACATTTCATTTATTTTCACTACTGAAGATGAGATACAGGGAATGAAACTATTAGGTGATAGGATCGTTCGACTCGGAAGGACTGGCGGGAGACCGTTGAGCGACTGCGGGTCCCGACAAATGTGCAGAGGTACTCGGAGATGCTGTCCCAGTAGCAGCTGTGCCACCACTTGCCCTTGACATCAATGAATTTAACACCATTGCCAATCCGCTCATCTGAGCAGACTGTAGGAGAGACACATTGATTTCCAGCATGAGCATCGTACCGTTTGCAGTTGACCCACGCAAGACTGCGGGAGGAGTAGGCTGACCTTCTGCAATCGAAGCAGCAGGGACAGGGTGAATTCCCAGTGCACGCAAGGCGGGTAGAGACGCAACTGGTAGCTGAACAGGAATGGCTGCGTTATTGATAGGTGAAGGCAGGGGGTTGATTTGAAAACTAGTAGTCGCTGGAGGGTGGATGTTTGTGCCATAGGCTTGGGTATAGGCATAAGGATATGGCCGGTATGATTGTGTCTGCATCGCGGGTGCAGGTACGGTGGTATATTGTGCCCTTGTCATTGCAGCGGCCCGTTTTTCGCGTTCGAGCCGCTCCAGATCGCTGCGTGCAACTTTCAGCTCGTTACTGAGTAAGGTAGTGTCAGCGCGGTCAGCTTCTAGTACAGCTTGCGCTAAGACATAGGCCTGGTCATCGGGTGATGTTCGCTGTTGCCCGACGAATTAGAAAGAAGATACATATTAATTGAACAGTGCCTCACAGAAGCTTTCCGTGTCTGAACCACCCGAAATCGATGTCGCAACTTATCATACCTTTTGTGGCACTCCAACGCAAATCGAGTTTCTAGTTTTAGAGAGGTTAACGAAGATCTCGTCAATCTTGAGATTTAATAATTAAAATACCTTCAACCTCTGCCTTCAAATCGGCATCCGTTGCCTTTTGTTTTCCCTTTCTCCCTTTTAAGAGTTCTAGGTCTTCTTGTGGTTGGTGGTATATGTGATACGGCAGGAGACGCCGCACAACATCAATTTGGTCAGTAAAAGGCGCATCCACATCGGGTTGTAATACAGCAGCCTGGTCCAGGGCAAGACGTGCAGAAAACCTGTGCGTCTGGCTATGAGAAGACACCAAGAGCAGTAGGTTCTTGAGACATGCACCTTTCAGCAGCCTTACGAGTAATTTCAATCTCTTCCTCTGTCCGTTTTTTGGTTTTCATAGGCTTCTTCAATGATAGAATAACGGATGGGGAAGGCTGAACAATGCCATTACCCGAAACGAGCGTTGCCGGCGTCATCGACTGGGCAAGCGAAGAAGTACCTGTAAGGGACCAGGAGAACTGGGCATTCTGCGATCCGGAAGCGCAGGAGACATTCTGAGGAGAATTTGGAGTAGCAGAAAAGGTGTGAATGTTGAAAGAGGGACCGAAAGATTTGGACATTCGCTGTTCAATTTGTTTTCAGTTTGTTGTGGTTTGCCTCTGGGCGTTCAAATACCAGGAAAGGAAATTGATTTAGTATGAATTTTACACGCAAAGTATCAGCAGTCTAGCTAATGAGGGTACGATGATTAGAGTATGCGGGCAGTCAATTTGTCTTCTTTAAGGTTTGAACATCCACTTAGCCTCAGGAGACTGTCCCAGTGTTTTGACTCCTCGCCTGGAGGTCTTTCACGTCTTTAAGTAGTCCATTGGCCCTTACTACATCCTCAGCGTTACTTGTTGCCACACGCTCTAGATATTCCTTTGCTAGATCAAGGTCACCGTCAGGTATCTTCATTTGGTACTCGGCGACCTGAAGACAAGACTTAGCATATTCCTGAATTGGTCGAACTAAAGAGACATCAATTACTGCCAAGCTATGATGGTAAAAATGACACTCAACGGTCTGCTTGGCAAACCTCAACAACACGTCTGTGGTAAGCCACTGCTTCGGCGAAGTCGTCCATTGACCAATACAGGTTAGCTAACTTCAGATTGATACTAATTTCATGTGGATCTGCTGGAATAAGCGCTCGTTTGTAACACTCGATCGCTTCTCGTCGACTAGAAAAACAAATGAATCAAGATAGCCAGCAAGGATAAATGCATACCAAAACCTACCGGTCAATCTCCTCGTAACATGAGCCTTGGGCCTGCCACAGCCGGATATCGTAGGGCCTGTAGGTTTGAGATTAGAGAAGTCCCCCGTCGGAAGGATACGCGCCTTCTCACCTCAAAGCGGTTGCACGTTGGTAGTAATATAGGGAGTAATGATGCATGCTTAATAATTCATAGGCTTGTCCCAGTCCGTACCATGCTCGATAATCTTTGCGATTGACATCTACTATGATGTAAATAAACCGATGCAATATCAAGTATACTTCTTACCAACAGCCCTTCGGTAGGCTTCAATTGCGGCATGTGAGTTTTTCATCTCTACGTATTCATGGCCCATTAGGGTCCAGGCCGAAAGATACGTTCGATCAAGCTGAGTAGCTCGCCGAAAATACTTCACCGCTTTTTCATGTTCAGCCCGAAGTGAATAGTGATTCCCTACATTGGCCACGCATTAAGTGACGACAACCCGACCGAAATCATAGTCCGAGCTCACCTACGAGACAACAGACCTCAGGTCGGTCTTTCTCCAACGCCAAGAATTCGTGTGCAAGACGTGACAATTTGAGCCTGTTATCAGTTACATACAGGATATTCGAATATATATCTATATCATCAATTCGGCAGGGATCAATTGTAAGAATCTTCTCGAATTGCTGTTCAGCTTGACCAAATTCTAGTACAGGAAGTCAGATATACAGAGAAACCTTGAAGACTTCCGAACCAACCATGGAGGTGATAGAGGACACAGGCACGTAGACTCATGAGCCAAACACTACTTGGAAACGATTCACGGCCCAACAGGCGATCGCAAAGGGCTAATTCATTTTCCGTTGGTTGATGGAGTTCGCTGAGTGTCTTTATTTGAAACATATGAACCAGTGGATGACTTGGAGGAAGCGGAATCAATTGCAAAAGGGACGATAGCTGAAATTGAGACTTCGATGCGAGCTCAAATATCTGAAATGAGTTGTCCTCACCTCTTCTCCATCCCCAATGCAGCCGCCTAGAAGCATCCAACAGGACCAGTTCCAAGAGAAGCCGACGATAGAAAGAAGAGCGCACTCAATCGCTTCTTCACGACGCGAAAGCCGTGAGAGAAAAAGTGCTTTTCTGTGGTCCATTAGAGACAATCATCGCGTAGAAAATCAACTCACAAGAAAAGCAGCCATGGATCCTCGGCATTATTCACCTCGTCGAGAAGCTCACCCAGAACCTTGTTGACAGGGACCGGAGGCTGAAGTCGACTGTCTAGCATCCTTGTTGATACACTGAGCTTCCAAATGCTGTCAGGACCTACTATCTAGCTTATGCCAGTCACGCATTGCTTGTTTTTCACTAGACTTCCATGGGCACAATCTTAGTCCATTCGCATTGACGCCACTATGTGGGAGACTCACCATGAACTTGCTATACACTCTGATAAATTGCGCTTTGGCACTCCGTCCATCCTTGAGAAGATGGATGGCACGCGAGAATTCCCGTGCGTCTATGTAAACACGAGCAGCAGAAAGTATATCTGCGTCTTGAATCTCAAGCTCATATTCCTGTGTTTTCATATCGGCAACCTGGTCATAAGAATAGGGAGCAAACGCGGGATGACTCGTGCCGGTCCCCAGTTCCCTCATCATTGCCTGAGCGGGCATGGGAGAGGGGCCTCCTGGGAACGAAGTCATAGGCCCAAGGGGCTTTGCTCTAGCTGGCGTTGATGTTGAGAAACGGATGGTACCTTGTGAAACAGGGTCATTGGTGACACTGCGTTTGGAAGGCGGAAGGGAAAGCACGAGCTCGGATGCCCTGGTATCTCTGATCAGAATACGAGTCTCAGGCAAGTCAAGGTCAATCACACCATTTTGCAGCAATTATTAATCCTCTCTCAGAGCATTCCTTAGAGGCTACACGTAGCTCCACAGCAGTTTGTGCATCGACCTGAAATACAGATTCCATTCACAAGCTCGGAGACAATATCAGATATGTTCTCTGATGTTGATGATAAATGGAAGGGAGAATCATGTTACATCGTATCGCGGCACTCACGTGCACAAAAGCTTCAGTCACGAGGACCTCCGTTCTAATTCTGCGTCGTATATTGCTTGTGCTGGTTCTATTAGAATCTCTAGAGGCCTCAAGTTAATTTGTCTAAGCTAGGACTACTATACTCAATTCCATGTTTGTGATCCTGCTTGCCCTCATAGCGATACTATGTCTTTGTCGTCTCGTCAGTGTTCTGAAGAGACGACATAATGTGCGCCCCAAAGACTTGGTAGCTTCTACCTGCAGCTTGGCGGTCTTTCTAGGCTCAGGTCATTCCTTCTACCATCTATTCCCTCTTGTCACCTTATTCTTCCACTAGGAGGGCACACAAGTGAGGCCCTACAACTCTTAGCAGCTCTTGATCTCAAAAGATATACACCAAGAAGATACATCATTAGTAATGGAGACTCCTTGAGTGCCCAGAAGGCCAGAACATTTGAGCGAGCCAACTCCTCACCTCACACAGTTGGTGCGTCTTGTCCCTTTATAGCTTGTTCCGAATAATGAGCACAGATATCTGGGCAGGACAGGATTATCTTATCATTACAATTCCAAGGGCACGTCATGTCCATCAATCCCTTCTTTCGACACCGTTCTCTGCACTTTGGTCGCTTGTCTTCTGTGTTTATCAGTTCACTATTGGACCCATCTTCTCGCCACAAATGCGGGAAATTTTTCTGACAGATGTTCTTGTTTTGAATGGACCCGGCACATGTGCTCCGTTGTGTATCGCAGTGCTGCTTAACAGAGTTCAATTTCTCTCTTTTTGATCTAGAACCAGTCACTGATCCCTTTTCGCTCAGGTCCTGGGTTTGCCCTCGCCTATAATAATTTATGTTGAATCATTTGCGCGGGTTCGCTCGCTCTCCATCTCAGCTCGCCTACTGCGGCCACTGGTGGACAGGTTAGATTCTTTTGGAAGTACACATTCAGCTCATCCAGCCAAATTAGATTTGTAGTACAATGGCCCCAATTACTTCAAGACGGAAGAGTAGGGGAATGTGTAGGTTGGCTCATTTAATGAGTAAATCTACCATCGTACTGTAATTCAGGTTTCCAAAGTGAGAAGGACAAACGATGACATTAAGCACGGTAGACATCATATCAAATCACAAGCGTGGATATCTATGTGCTCATTCTCTCTTCCTTGACCATCTATCCTCGCCATCTCGACCACGACGTGGTGGTGGACTAGCACTGCGATGACGCTTGCTTGGTTCCCATCCGCCGCCACCTTGTTGTTGTGGTGGATGCAATTTCCGTTCGAGTCTCTGACCGTGTCGTAACTGTCGAACAAGTTCGGGGGAGGCATTGCGAAGGTGCATAAAATTGCAAAAGCCCCCACGGTTACATTCTCCATTTTCGTTTTGACGGCAGCAAGCTTCACGGAAATCGGTTACAGGAGATAACTCGGCATATAATGGTCGCCCTTGGTATACAGTCAGCATCTCAATAAAATCCGAACACAACCACACATACCTGCGTACCAACGCTCATTGCAGTTGTCTACTGCTGCCTGTGCTTCTGTTTCCCATTCGTAACGCGCATAAACGTTGCCAATTAGATGGTCTCCTACGTTGTCACAGACCTTTTGACGTGTGAAGGAGGGTTAGCAAGGACGAAGCTGGGAGACTCACATGTAGTTCCAGCAGATGACCGAATTTGGCCAATTCACAGTAGAGGTCTTCGTAGACTGCATCAAACCCCTCTTGCAGTTCCTTCTCTGTTAACTTGCAAACGGGGTCATGGGCAGGGTTGTGGTATACATTGGGAAGTAAGATGGTTTGCGAAAACGGTGGTTTTATATGCTTCCGAGAGCAGCGGTCTCCGTGTCGACATGCACCAATCTATACCAGGCATTAGGCAAATGCAAGTGATAAAACACAGGGCACGACCTACCTTGTAGTAAAAGGAGCAATTGACGCGATCTTGCTCTGTACCGAAGATGTTCGCCTATATTGTAATCAGATAGTATCGAAAAGAGTACAAATTCTTTCACACACCAAATGGGATGCCATGCCAAGCAACAAAGGGACACTTTAATTTTGAGTTGAGTACTATGGAAGAGTCCAAGCAGGAAGACGGCGTGAAATTCAGCAAAAATATTATGTAAACATTACACTCCGCCGGATGATGCCGTCCTGCGTAAACAACCTTGGATCCAGATTTGCATCACTGGGTCGGTGGAAAATTTTGAATCGAAAGCTATTCAACGATGACTAAGTCGTCATCAAAATACCTTCAGCTTGCTAGAATTACAGTCTCATTTCCAGGTGCTCTTGTTCAAGCGTCAGAGATTCAATTTTCAAGTCAATCTGTCAATTGAGAGTGTAAGCCAGATATATACTTAACGAGTATCGGCTCTCAGTGAACTCGCATAATTTTCAGTTTTCCTTTTTGTCTTTCTCAGTTTTCATGCAACAGCTGTCATCTATAAGATGTAGTGTCACCATCGAGCTAGGAGGTCCCTGTTAATTTTATCTGTCGGAGAGCGATAGTGACTTGGATCATGCTGTGAGAATGTGTCAATTATTCTAACCTAAGGTACACGGTGTCTGGATAGCGGAGTTTCACGGTATGGAGGCAAAATGCCAAGAAATGCATCAAAAGAGTCAAGCGGAAGAGAGAGGAGACTAAGAGAAGGGTATATTCTTCAATATGTCGATCGAATTCTCGAGTTTCCTTCAATTTCTCGTCGTGCAACACATGCAAGGCTCATTTTTCTTGCAAAAGTAGAATGATTAATCATTGTGAGGTTCATGTCAAACGAGGTGGAGAAGAGGCGAACAGAAATGTCCTAATATACCGGAGTTGGACAGGAAGTTGGACAGCAGGCTTCTGGAAACAAGATCATTATTTCGTTACACATTACTATCATGATCTCCAAGCTCCATCGAAGCATACTCATTGAAAAGACCTTGTCTTATGAATTGGTATGCAACAGTGGCGCAGAACCCAGAAGTGAGGCATGAAAGAATCCTTGCGGCTGCCAATTGCCGACGTCAAACTCTGGAACTAGCCTGATATTCTTCCTCCTGAGGCAGTGCACACCGGAGATCGTTTCTGAAGGAAAATTCTGTTAGTGTGGGCTTGGCTTGAATCTCTGCCATTGAATCAATCTTAAATGTCAAGCTCTGCCAAGAGTGACCCGCCTTGGTATCCTACATTCATTGCCAAGCCACTTTTCGACAGGTACCTGACAAGGGACAATTTATGAACGCTTGGCCAATCTGCTAATTCGTGCGTCTATGTACTTGGCCACACGAACTTTTTGCTAGTCGAAAACTTTTGCTGACTTATTAGTCAAACGACTGGAAACTGACCCCGGGGTTGGATCTTCTACTAGATTGAAATGGAGGACTATTAATGGTATCTGAGTCTCAGAAAAGAAGTGATTATCAACCTTACAGAAGATCAAGAAATCTACATGGGGTAAATTACATATACATGAGCCCAAAGATCTCAATCTGATCCAAGAAAGCTGCTACAGCCCTCGTGAATGTTCCCAAGCCATGAATAATCTTCATAGAGAGAACCTGAAGAATGAGTGATAGCGGGTAACAGTTCCGGTATAGTCAGGTTCGGTAGTGTCTCCGACGACATTGCTGACCGCCATGGCTGTGCAAAATTTTGGGCAGATGTTTGTAGGTAAGGTAAAAGAGAGTCAAAAGGAGTCTGAAGATTGTCTGATGGAGACAGAACGTTTCCTAGGGCACCACTGTTGACATGTGAGATATGGACAACAGAAAATACAAAGAGCAACTGACACGGTTATCGTGTCAAGTTCAGATATACGCTGATGCAAGTGACACGTTTGGCCTAGCTGATGACTTGCTGACCGCGCGAGCACATCCACCGCTCTTCTTAAACGAAAGGAGAGTTCAAGAAGTACATTGTAGCAAGCTAACTCGTGAAGGCAACCACATTGATTGGTGCACGTCTTTTGGGCATCTTGATCCATGGGTACGGATCCTTTATTAACCGGGTTGAAGGGAGTAGAAGGTGAGTAATCTATCAGTCCCGGACAGGAGAAATCGAACACAGAATTTAGATTGCGGTCCGAAAATACATCAGATTGAGACACCAGGGGAAACACATCGGCCACCGTGCCCAGTCCTGGTAAAGGGGTGTTCTGTACGGGCGATGATGTTTTATGTCCATTGAAGCATATGACAGAAGGGTAGGCATGCGCCATTAACAATGGACAGCTATCAGATAAGGATACTTCAGGCTCGCTCTCTGACAATGGACTTGAGGGAGAGGGTCCACCAGAAGCTGGTCCTTCTTCATTTGTGATTGGAGAGTGTGTCCCGAAGGGCCCTTTTTCAAGCTCTTCAAGGGGATTACTGGCCCATTTTGGATGTGGTTTCTTCTTCATCTGTAATACCATAAGTGATGCGCATGATGTGGACAATGAGGAAAAATTACCTCTCGAATGACACCTTCCAGTTCTGCCACCCTTTTGAGAAGCCTTGTACAGTCGTCCTGGGAATCATAAGACTGTCTTGGATCACTAATTTCATATGCACAAAGGCCGATCTGGAATCTGTCTAGTTGATGCTCATGTACAAGTGAGAAGCTCACTAGTCCAAGCTGTACACAACGAGTGCAAGCGGGGCGTTTTCTATCGCACTATATATGATTCCGAGGATTGAGTGTATTTGGTTGTAGCCTAGACTCCTACCATTCTCTTGGAAGTATGACAGTTGAGGCATGATTTTGTAGTTCGATTTCGCCGCCTGGCAGGCAAGCAGATTAGCAAATCTTCTGGCACCTACATCGATCTACTGCACACCTCTTGCGGTGGTCGTTTTCCGATGCGGGGCTAGTTTTGCGTGTAATAACAGCTTGAGAGGGCATGACAATGATCGTGTTCCTGGCGAGTGTGTGGAGGACAAAGCTTACAGTGAATCAAAAGTATATATAGTAAAGCAGAGTCTTGGCAGACTCACTCAATCAAAATGTAACGAAACCTTTGGGTGATAGGATTCATCTCTATTTGGCAGGCACTATTCATCATTACCATGTAGGGTGAGAATTCAACAGAAACCGGATATGCTGATCACATGGATTTTTACGTGAATATGCCAGAAACTGGGGAAGCACGGTTGAATCAGTTTGTTGAAGGCGTTGAGACAATATACTATGTTAGTTATTACACACATAACATCTCAGAAGGACTTACTACTTTAAAGTGTACATTAGACATCCGACGCGTGCAACTAAACCAATCTCGGCTACATGTGAGTGAATGGTTCTGTACATGGACCGGAGTGAGATCGTCAAATAATAACGAGCAACTTTGAAAGCAATTCCTCAACTTCCAAGATTGCCATGACAGGTAGAAAACTCAGTATTAGTTCCGGGTCCCTTTGGTCATTCTCTGACCTGTCGATCTTCGTAATCCTCGTTATGTTCTGCCGCGTTCGTCTTTGTGCTTGAATGGGTGGCCATCGCGGAAATCAAATGCGCCAGAGATCATGTTTTGGTATGGGATCAGATGCCAAGGTCTTTGCCAAGTCTTTATAAAAGCATCAATTCAACTACCTTCTCCTGGTCAATCAAAGAAGGGACAGCAGCGAATGCCAAAGCCAAGATAATGTTGCAACAACAGTGACGTGCGAGTTCAAAAAGACAGTGTCACGTTTTAACCGTTTGGACCGGGAGCTTATGAATCCAATCTAGGCTTTTTCTCTCCCCGATACGAGTCCGGCATTTGAGCACCAGAGCGCAAGTGAATTCACCGTTGGAACTGAACTATCTTACTGAAGAGGATCGCAACACGGACCTACGATTCAAAGGATTCTGCAGGGCAATCAATGTAGAGAAGTCTTTAATCTGAAGACCGGAACTCACAATGAACCCACCGCTAACAAATACTCCTTACCCAACACTGACTTGATCTGCTAACGGGGGTAGAGCATACGAGATAAAAGGCACCCAGTTGCGAGATTCAAGCGAGTGGTGCATGAGAAAATACTGCACAAAGGCTAAGATTTGTCAATCATCAATCAATGAAATCCCCATTTCTAGATATGGTGTGCCGTCGCACACCCTGATAACCGATCAGGTGCAAATGTTTGCTGGTAACAGTTGGCGGTTATATAAAGAGTCTTGAAGTACAAGACGAACTGAGATTACAATAATAATGGCACAGGTGCTTCGAGAGCTCATGCAAAGGCGCTGATTAGACCACCCAACAAAGTGACCCACCAAGCTCGATATAAAGCTGAAACTCCTTCCTCATCAACAATACGTTTAGCGCAGTCAACCAAGCCATTGTACGGATCTCCTTCGTGCCTTAGACTGGGGGGATAAGATTTTATGATTTGAAGTCATGAAGCAAGACATACCCAATGACATCTTCAACCGCCCCCGAGTATTCAACATTCTCTTCACCATCTCCTTCAGCTTCTTGTGAAACTGAATTATACTCAGAAGATGCATGATTACGTTGAATTGCTAAACGTGTAGCTATCACCTCCAACGGTGCGAGAATAACGGTGGCCAGAGCTACAATCACAACATAAATAGCTATTTTCCACGGAGGGATATCGGTGAGGTCAAAATTGGGTATGGATTTGGCGACAGTAGATACCAGGAGTCGATGGAAAGGACTCAAGATGAGTATAACCACACCAATGTGGAGCATCTCAGCAGCCAATAATCCTGGAGTCAAGTAGAGAATCCATGGGTTTTTTCTTTCTGTAGGAGTCAGAAGTATGCGAAGAGCCTTCGTCAAGTCGAAGAAGCCCAATTTGTGAGGAGTCGTAATTGAGCTGATGAGTACCTCAACAAACGGGATGGGCGAGTAGTAAAGTCTGAGACTTACCGATAAGTGATGATGGTGGTAGGAAGGGAAATCAATATCATGCCAATACTATAGATGAGGGTTCCCTAATTGCGTTAGACCCAGGTAATTCTGTTCCAATCACGGCAAGGACATACGAGAAGACCTGCCCCAGGCGCGTTGTAATTGCCACGTCGCAGGTCAAAAGTACCCATGAAGATTAAAACTGCTAGAGTTACGAAGAATGTACTGATTGCGGTGGGCACTATATGAACTGAGCTGGAGTTCCGTTGGACCGTGAACGTTTAAAGCACATACTGTAACCCTTGTAAAAGCCCTGGGCACCCTGCAAGTGTGCAATGAGCCAAACATGTGTTAAGCTAGAAGAAACGGCGCACTTCATGTCTCCATACCCTCATCATCATGGAGAAGTAGGAGTTAATCACGGGCCCCGTATGAGGGACTGCACCACCTTCAGCATCTAGCTGAAGTGCTTTGGGATTGAAATTTGCGCGAAACCTGACCAATACTCCGGTCAATGGCACAACTATGCCTAGACTGATCCCGACCGAGAGAAATATGAGTATCAAGTCAACAAATGTTAACAACATTGGTTGTATAGTGTAACAGCTTCACTGCTAAAGTGGCTGGTCTCGTGAGAAGCTTACGTGAGGTGACATCCATCACAAATCTGTGACTCGTGATAAATTTGCTTGTTGTCTTCCAACCACCACGTCTTGCTTCATCATTGCTCCTCCTTTGCTTTTCATGTACCAGGCATTGAATCGGTGCTTCTGGACTCTTTGGGCGTCTTTTCTGAAATTCTTGGTGTTCAGGCGCTCATAGTATGACAGTCTTTTGTGGCCCCTTCCAATCATCGGACCTTTCAATGCTCATAAGTAGTTCTCACACACTTGTTTCTTGATAGAATTTATCTTCATTCTTGAAGGTGGGTTCCATTTTGGTTTTGATTTGTCATGAATGCTGACAGTATTCATCCACTTCCGTTTCTTAGTTTACTTGCCGGTGTATTTCGAGTCAAATTGCTGTTGAGATGAAATGTGGTTCGATCGCGGTTTTCAGACGTCAACTACTGACATCTCACTTCAAACTATAAATCTGAGTGTATCGTCTTGGTTATACAGCACCACCTGATAAGTTTGGTGCCACTTGAAGTCTTGGTCTGACTAGGAAACATTCAAGAGTTTTTATCTTATCTTCTTTGGCATGTTCTGGTTCGTTAATTACTCTGGCTTTTTCGTTTCACCGCTATGGCAGGCCTCAACTGGGTTTGACTACTGTCCTTGATTTGGTCTTGTGTTTCAATGTGCCTTCTGGGTCAGATCATTTTGAGATATCTGCTTTGCTCATTAGCTAGATGTATATCGATTGACATTCTCTCCAGAAGTCAACATGTGGAAAATGCCAGTGCTTGCCATCATGTATAGCTTTATAGCAACTCTTTTCTGATCATCTATGATACGTACATTAGACATTTGCCAATGTATAGAATTGACTTGTATCGTCGATGTGGTGTGTCATCGGAAGGATGTTAGTTGATTCACTATTGTCCTACATTCTTCTACTATGTCCGCTTCACTCTATTTACACCTTTTGTAGTGTAGTATAATATCATTATGATCATATATGTGATTTGGCCAGTAAAAGACTTATAAGACTTATAATCAAATTTTGTTACGTTTTGACTCCGACGTAAGAAGCCAAGGGATTTGCTCTTTGTGCTTTGCCACATTTTTGTTTGCATCCTTGGGCCTACCTCTGGTCATTCCTTATCATAGGTACTCTCTGTCCCTTTGAGATTTCTCTTTCTCTTTCCATTAGCCTAAGCGGCGCAGATGTCTTCGGATATGCAGGCTGCTGCCAATAAGGTTAGTGGTGTGATTACGATTTCTTTCGAATTTCTGATGGATTTTACCCGATACGGTCGCCAGAAAGCAGCCTTAGAGAAATTACGATTCAACAAGAGCAAGCAAGCTGCTCGACAGAGTATTCCACCGTCTGCCACGATGCAGCACGCTCGTACCAACCAGCCGCCCGCCCAATCCCACGATGGTCCTATCTCAAGATTTTTTTCTGCCCCTTCTCCACACAATATCCTTGTTCCTCATTCTAGCCCCCTCAGTCAGGATGGATCCTCTAAGCCATATGAGCCGTACGGCTATCGTCAAGCGCATGACGTGGCTCCTCTGAAGAATGACACCCAGGACAGAATATGGTCACCCAACATGGCATTTATGGCAGCAGATTCTTTGAGTGCCCCAGGTGGCCTTCGGCCATCCAACTTGGGTTTTCACGCGTCGACACGTCGACAGTGGTCGAGTAATGATGGACCTCATGATTTTACTCAGAATGAGGGCCCCCCTCGCAAGCGCATCAATCGTGGTCAACTGGAGGGCTCAACATCAATGTCGCCTCCTGTTAAATCACATCAACCTAGTCCGAGACCACGAATCATTTCTGATACATTCTCAATATCCTCTGAGGATTCTCTTCCAGATGCCTCGCGTCTGACAGGTTCTTCTGATGCGCGGATTCACCGAAAGACTGCATCTGCAACTGATACTGTCACAGATCTCTTTAGTGATCCAGAGTTCATCAAATTCCAGTTGACTATGCCTACGGAACCACCGCAGCGTATCCGTGCAGCATGGGCCCAAGCCGGTGGTCATTCGCTGCGCGCTTCTGCATTGATAGCTGACCCTACATGGTCGTCAGCCTCATTAAGGTCAGAAAAGGCTGAACGGGATGATATCGGGCGCGTGAAGGAGGTTGAAGAGGCAACTCGGGCTCAAAAGTTGGCAGTGAAACAAAAGGGAAAAAAATCGATGATCTATGCTAACCGTATAACACTGGAAACCAAAGCTCAGAGTACTCCAAAGCACGAGGCAATGTCTTCCATGGATTTGGCACTGACCCCAGCAACTCCTGTCATCGCTCCTCCTCGTCGAAAACGACTGAAAAACAGGATTGACTCTGACTCTGAGGCAGAGGACAGTGAGGAAGATGGTAGACAAATGAAACGTGGAAGAGTTGAAAACACTGATGAAACTCGAGCGTTAGACTATTTAAATACGACGACAAATGAAGGGATGCAGGAACTGACAGGTGAACTCGCTTGTGTGCCGGTTCTTTCTGAGCTGACTGTTTTCAGGTTGTACCGTAGAGCAAGCGAATGCCATTATTAAGCTCCGACCCTTCAAGTCTGTAGAAGATCTCAATGTCAGACTTGGTCAGGGGCGGAAGAAGGCAGGGCCTGCAGGAATCAGCCCTCGCCTTTTCGAAGATTGTATCGAACTTTTCAAGGGTTATGGTGCTGTCGATTCTATCCTTGAAGAATGTGAAAAAATTGGATCAAAATTGCGTTCATCCATTGCATCATGGAGCACACCTGATTTGTCTGCCAAAGGCAAAGGCAAGGTGGCCTTATTGACGGCCTTTTCGGACGACATTGAGGATGGCTCGCTCAGCTTAAGGACTATTGAGAACATAAAACTGCAGAGATCTTCAGACCATCTCACAGAACAACCGTCACTCTTATCTATGTCGGTCAAGTTGAAAGACTATCAACTTCTCGGAGTTAACTGGTTGAATCTACTGTATCACAATAAGCTCAGCTGCATCCTCGCAGATGAAATGGGTATGTCGTGTATACTACCTCCAACATATTGGTTTACCCATTAGTTTGCACTCAGGATTGGGGAAGACGGTCCAAGTCATAGGTTTTTTGGCATACTTGAAAGAGAAGGGTAACAAAGGACCTCATCTGGTGGTAGTCCCGTGAGTTGTCTGATTTTCCATAACATGATTCAAGCGCTAAAACTGATCTAGTTCATCAACACTGGAAAATTGGTGTCGCGAGTTCGCTCGTTTCGCACCTTCAATATCTGTTCAAACCTACTATGCCGGAAAAGGCGAACGATCACAACTTCGAGAAATGTTACTCGGCACTCAGATGTGTACGAATGGGCGCGGAGAAGGGTGGGAGGTGCTCATAACGACTTACACACTAGCGCAGGGCGACGACAGGGATAGGAAATTCTTCCGTAAAATCAACTGGAATGTAAGTCGCAGAGCAGTGCCCCAAATTTCGCTTGATTGAACTTTTGGTTTGGTATCAGTGCTGCATTTATGATGAGGGACATGTTCTTAAGAACTTTCAGTCTCAACGATATCAATCGTTACTCAGATTTGGATCACAATGGCGACTTCTTCTAACAGGAACGCCACTGCAAAATAACCTCCAAGAGTTGGTGGTACGTATTTTGCTGAACTTGCCGATTGCGAGACAACCTCATGCGCCCGTGCAGTCTTTAATGAACTTCATCCTTCCAGAGCATTTTGCCGATACGATTGGAGAAATGAGGGCGATATTCAAGGTCAAAGGAGACTCTCAGATATCTTTGCTTTCTCAGGAACGGGTGTCTCGTGCCAAGAAGATGATGACACCGTTTGTTCTTCGGCGCCGCAAAGATCAAGTATTGCATGATCTCCCTCAGAAGACCGAACGTATTGAGTGGTGTGAAATGACGGACCTGCAGAAAACGATCTATAATGAAGCTCTGCAGCGCTCTAGACGGACTGTACTTGAGATGGATGACAAAGAGTCTGTTACTGACAGCAGCACCGGAAGCAGGAAGAATTCGGCAAAAGCGAATGGGAAAACGAAAGAGAAGATCTATGCGGAGAACAGCTCCAACGTCCTCATGGCTCTGCGCAAGGCAGCTTCGCATCCGATGTTGTTCAGGAAGCGTTTTACTGATGATGTTCTCTCGAGTATCACAAATCAACTCTTGAAGGAACCGGACTTCAAAAAGCGAGGTGCTTTGTTTGACCTGGTCAAGGAGGACATGTCCGTGATGACAGATGCGGAACTCCAGGTCTTCTGTGAATCATACAAGGTACGCGAAGATCCAGTTGTCACGAATGTATGGTTCACGTCCATGCCCACCCCCACTTTATCTTTAGTCAACCAGGAAATTTCTGCAAGGATATGATTGTTACCTCGAGGCTGGCAAAGTGGAGAAACTCCTCCAACTCTTGGAAAGATATAGAGCGGAGGAAAGAAAAATCTTGATATTTTCTCAGGTCTAGTGTACTTGATATCTCCCTTCTGGTACATTATTGACATGATTTCCAGTTTACCCAGGTTCTTGACATCTTGCAAACCGTTCTCAATCATAAGAATATTCGCTTCTCCATTCTGACTGGTAGTACTGCGGTGGATGTGAGACAGACACTAGTTGATGAATTCACAGAAGATGCGAGCATTCCTGTGTTCCTCCTATCTACTAGGGCAGGTGGCATGGGTATCAACCTGACAGCTGCCTCTGTTGTTATAATGTGGGTTCTCGTATGTTTAATGTGTATTCACAAGTGTCAACTTGCTATCCAGGTTTGATCAAGACTTCAACCCTCACAACGATAAACAAGCACAAGATCGAGCCTATCGCATTGGCCAGAAACGAGATGTTGAAGTTGTTAAACTGATATCCCGTGGCTCCATCGAAGAGGATATACTTAGACTTGGCCAGACAAAGTTGGCACTTGACGAAGCAGTAGCATCGGATAAAGGGGAGAGCGCACCGGAACGAGAAATGACGAAGTCGTTAATGACGGTACTTAGACAACAGTTCAAGGAGCAACAAGAAGAGAAAGCTGTTGCCCAATAATCTAGTTTTAATTTGCAGAATGCTGAATTGTTTATTTACCCTGAGATTTTAATTATGGTGTTAGATTCTGTTAGATTCTGTTGCATCAACATATCAAATCTGTTTTTATTGAAGTAGACTATGTTCGGATGAAGCGGTGTTACACAAAGATAGAGAGGCTACGCACAAGCCTATCGATACTAGTACGAAAGTATTCGTTATCGATACCATATTCTTTTGAATCCATTTTAAACAGGGGATTGCGTACAACGTACTCCACGAAAGGACCTGCGTATATCTGCTGTAGGACGGGCCGAAGAGAATCGGCTTTGGGGTCTGTCAGGATAACGAATTTGTAGCCTGAAACTGTCTCATGGAGATGTAATTTGTACGTAGACGTCCGATAACTTGTAAAAGACTCGTCTCTATTGAAATGACGATACATCTCAGCACCTTGACTGTTTGATGTAGGGATTCCATACTGACCGTCCCGACAGCTTCTTGATCATGTTCCTTAACGAAAGCACGACTCCGTATACTAACTTTGCTTCCTCGTCAAATGGAAGATCCGAGGTCATCATGGATGCTTGTGATTGCTGAGTCGAGGGCGGTGGTGTGGATCGTGCTGCGTTTTCGTTCGACGCGACGATGCCGGTCGATGATGTCAACGTATTCCGTGGGCTGGTGTAGAGCGATGTATTGACATTTGCCTTTTCTACAACCGTTGTAGATGAAACGGCATCAGAGACGGCGGGCAAGATATTCCCTTCAACAGCTGGCCGTGGGCGCTTTGTACGGTGCCAGTCGTGGTAGTAAACACAAGTGCAATGACTGCTTCAGGGTTTGCAATAGTTCAAAGGCTCTTCGAATACACGCACCGGTCGAAGATATAGAGGCTATAAATTGTCATTGTAGATGAAATTACCAAATGAGTCAAGGCTTAACACAGATGACGAGCGTATATCCATTGATGCATCATAATCACAATTACAAGACCAAAAATATCCTGATGAATTTCAATCAGGTTGACAGTATTTCTAGGACAGTAACGTAGATAGATATGCTAGCGGAAGACGATAAATCGGGACGGTGAAGTATTCTTTGCTTTTGGCCCATCGCTCATCGTAGCTTTGAGGTCGTACGTCTACATCAATCCACTGCACCTTAAGACCTATGTCGGAGAGATGAATTTCCGCTATCCGTGAATAAACATCATAGAACAGAGGATCTATGCAAACGTTAGCCACCATACTGAGAACGTATTGATCTCAACAAACTCGTTGCTCCAAGGCCATTGAAAAAGCTGAATCGGGCATTAGGACTAGAGAGAAGATTGGGGATATACTTGAAAAACTGATGCAGATCTTGATAAGTTTCCGAGAAAGTGTCAATGAATACAACATCGAAGCCCTTATAACCGTTAAGTTCTTCTTTCCCCACAAAATCTTGCCAACTCCCTTCGAGTATTTTGACGCCCGGTCGCAAGTCCCAACCATTCTCTTTCATATACCGTAGCACATCAGGATGAGGCTCTATAATAACATGTTGCGAGGGTGGCGAAGGAAGCGCCTGAAAAAATCGATCGATCTGTACACGAGTGGGGTGAATACATGGTCTGTGGTATGTGCTGAACGCTCACAATTCCGAGGCCGAACCCTATGTTCAAAACCCGAAGATTGTCTCTATCAGGGATAGAATCATAGATGAATTGTACCGTCTCCGACATTATAGGTGTCTCCCAGCCCATCATCACACCGATATCCTCCCCATCGACATTGACACTGCAAATGTCCTGACCAAACTCGTCTTTTGTGTAACGCAGTTCTGACGATAAGAAGTTCACTGAGGTACCAGCTGCGGTCTCGTCGGTTTCCTGAAATATCATATTTGCGGATGAGTTAGGTGGTGGCTCGCCTCTCGAAGAGAGCAAATTGAGTAGGAGTTCTGCAAATTTCCGCCAAGATCAAATGCTGAGCAACTGAAGTTGTACCAATGTACCTGAGCGAATACCCTCATTGCGGATGGCGCAGTAAATTTCATCATCATTGTAAGAGAGGGCAATATCTCCAGCAGTATTTTGCAAATAATCCACTTGTAGATTGGCCTTCTGGATGAGCAAACGCTATGTAGCTTGTCAAGGTATTGAGTGCGCACCAGCATTCCAGATGGCACCTTTCTCAATCAAAAACTCGACAAGCTCGAGATTCCGAGAATAAGCAGCTGCATGTAGGGGTGAAATACCTTCCGCCTCGTTTTGGTACCAAACAGGTGCTCCTGTCTCTACGAGTGACTTGATGATTGGTGTAGGATCATTCTGAAGGATAGAATTAATGAGTTCTTCCCCGAGTTGAGTTGCGATCTCTTCCATCTTGAAGGTCAAGCTGTGTGATGTATAGTATTCAAAATTTGGAAAATCACGTGTCTGCATGATCACCGTCGCAGGTTGATCCGCAGGTTGATT
>Ga0153976_1000053_pt1 | contig 31218 bp, 45 predicted proteins | sample TSGA060MetaG_FD_104717 | JGI IMG/M metagenome (GOLD analysis project Ga0153976, IMG submission 104717) | Attine ant fungus gardens microbial communities from Georgia, USA - TSGA060 MetaG | ecosystem: Host-associated > Fungi > Mycelium > Unclassified | place: USA: Georgia, Yuchi Wildlife... | reverse complement strand
GCTTTTCTACCTCTACCAACTGTGTCTACACTTGAGACTTCACTAGGTAAGTCAGTTAGTGTATAGAACCACTGCGCAATGTTCGCTGGTCTCATTTCAACAGGTTATGGGCCCTGCAGGGCAGGTGCTGCGCGGGCGCTGCTGCCATAGGCGCAATCGACTGCTGGCATAAGTACCTTACACCCTGTGGTCACCTGTGGTCATAAAACCTTTACTGATGCCAAACCTCTTCCTCTTCCTTCACTAGATGTCTGTACAAACTTTGAGTTTCCTCCGAACCTTTGATGGGTGCGACTTCACTGAATGGGAGGCCACAGCCCGCCACGTCATCAATGCTACAGGCTGCCGAATGGCGCTGAACAGCAAGCCGCTGATTATCCGTAAGGACGGCGTCGAGACGGAGGAGTCAGTCAGGACTAGGGATAACTGGGACAATCAAGATGCCAGGCGCACAGCAACTTAATGCTACGTATCTCCACTGATATCAGGGACCTCGCTGTAAAAGCAGGTATGGAACATACTAGAGATTTGCTAGACTGGCTTAAGATGCAATACGGGACGACAAGCATATCTGCTGTCTGTACCGATGCTGCCGCCGTCGACAAACTCCAGGTTCCCGGAAACTGTGACCCTACTCCCACTATCGACAAGCTTCTGGCCTTATTCATGCGACTTGAGGACAACAATCTTACTTATTCAGAGCCGATTCGAGCAATGACGCTCCTTGCCAAACTCCCACCTCAGATGGAAGAGATTGCACGTAACTATGATTCCAGATTTATTGATGCCACCTCGCTCACCTTTGCCGCTGTTCGGAATGATATTATTATGAACTGGCAGCAACGTTCCTCCAGGGGAAAACAGGCACAACCGCATCGAGGTACTGATGCCAAAAAGCTATCGAATGTGCAACGAAAGGGCCGAGACCCTCAGTTCCAGCAGCAACAGCAGTTGCAGCAAGAACATGCACCTGACAGGCTATGCGGCAAGCGTGGAGGACAGAGACGAGGCAAGCAAAGGCAACAGCAGGGGCATCAGCCCCAGCACCGCCCACATGCGCAGACTGCGCAGACGGCTGCCACCGCATCAACGTCTCTGACCCCAGTTCATGTAGCTGGCTGCCAGTGCCAGACGTGCCTGGGATATTCTCAGCACTTCGGCGCGTTCGTAAGCTTTCTAAGGTCCATGCCTAACATACAGCAAGGGACCCCTGTTTTACCTCTCGACGACATATCTTGCGTTCAAGGGATCGAAAGGAGCAGCTGATTAGGCATTAATTGACATCTCCTGTACCAAAATTTAAGATTAAGATGTGCAAAGAAGACTGTATAATGATCGCTACGGAGGTGAAACATGACATCTGGCTACAAGCTTTTGTTATCATCACGTGAATTACATCATCAAAGTGTTCTGATATGGAATCTTTCTACGCTGGAATTGCTAATCACAGGAGCATTTCTTCATTACCCTGCCTTTATACTCTTGAGTGTCTCAATAATTCATGGTTAAAGGACACGGAAAATCTTCAGCCTCATCTGCAACTCGGATCAAGCATCAGAAGAAGGCTGCAGTTTCTCTTGGAATCGATCTTGTTGCAACAGCCTCTGCAAAGACACAATCCGGTCCACATAAAAACAAGGAGAAGACCGCAAGAGGTAAGAACGAGGGAAAAAAGGGGCCGAAAGTCAAGGCATGCGCTCTACCTGTTAAGCCAGCAAGAGCTCAACCGGATCCTTTGGAAGTTGGCGGGCTTGCTAGCAGGCTTCCACCGGAGATGGTTGTTGTACTCAGAAATGTTGGGAAGAAGGCACAGGTTACGAAGATCAAGGCATTAGAGGACTTGAAAACTAATTGGGTCGAGAAGATTCTCAAGGGAAATACTGGAACCGGAGAAGGGAGTGGCGTTGATACGGATGTACTGTCGAGCCTAGTCGAGATGATTCCTGCATGGGTGAGCTGAAACATTGAAAAATATATCTGAATGCATTATGATTAAATTTAATAGATACACTATATTCCACCTCTATTTGTTCATCCTTCTCGCCGCATTAGACAACTCGCCATTTCTGTGCATCTTAATCTCCTTAAAGTGCCAGAGGTAAGGGCTCAAGTACTTTATTATCTGCAAGAAGTGGCGACGAGTGAAACGTTGGAAAGTGTGCTTGGAACGTGGTGTGTTCTCGCTCATGATATCGACAAGCTTGCGAGTAGCATAGGGACAGAAGCTTGGAATTCGTTTGTTCGTTACTGTCCAGGACACTCTGTGGAAGAACCGCTGATGGATGCGTCGGCTGAAGCATACTTCCTTCTAGACACCACCTCTAGGCATACGCTGTTCGGGTTCTTGCAACGTACTGCCTTAGATCCACTGGAAGTATATGCATATCTGAATCCTCTTCCGACAAGTATTGTCCCCACCCTCCCTGAACAGCCTAATCTGAAAAATCGACGAACTGGAGGTAGCAATAAGGGAACGACAGCAAGTAAGCGACAGCAACTGGCTTCTGCCATTTCTGCCGCACGGAAGGCCGGGCTTGAAGCCGAAGAGCCAGTGAGGAGTAAATCTGAGGAGTATGATGAAAGCGAATCGGATAGGAGTGCTAGACTAAGAATCAGTGCTGTTGGTGGCTTGCGATATTTCCTTGGTAAGATTGATCTTGCGGGTTCTTTGACGACCTGACAGGAAAAACAGATGATGATAATATTTCGGAGGAGATTATGATGTTATTGAAGAATCCTCTATTCTGGACCTTGCTGTACTATGCCGAGAAGGCACCGTTCCTTCGGATGAATGCTCGCAAAGATTTTGATGGTATCGAAAGCCTTGGGCATGGACAACCTAATGTTAGACAGGCCGGATGGGGCTTATTGATGAAGTTGCTGGACAGTCACAAGGGTGCGCTGAGATGTCTTGAAGTGAAAAATGGCATGTCGCTCAGTCATGTGCAGAGCGTATAACACCCATCTTGCCGGTTCTGAGCTCAGCTGTGCTAAGGTCTGCTTGGGTCGAACCAGACACATCGGTCCAAGGAGCGATGTGGCAGCCCTTGTTGACATTTATCAAAGGCATGCCTGAAATTTGACGATTTAATGCCGCCCACCTGAAAACGGATACGTGTGTAGGTTTTCCGAACTGTTGGGAGATGGAATTAAACAGGTCCTATCATAAGAACGAGGACGGGGATGAAGAAGATACCGATAGTGCCGAGGACAGCGAAAATCATGGCGTCAAAGGTCAGGAGATTGATGGGAAGCAGGAGCACCCTGCAGAAACGATCAAGCCATCTTTGGCATATCAAGACTTTTTGCAATTCCTCCAACTTGGATGTTCCGGCTCACCCGCTGAAGGATATCCAACAGTTGTGATAGCTCTTTCCACCATTCCATCCTCGGTGAGTTATCTCATGTGGATTGTAGTGTGAGTTTTCATTAGAGGTTGTAGATTATCGCATCATCGGGGGTTGAAGCACCACTTGAAAACCTTTTTGACTCGCTTTGGGCAGCGCTTGATGGACGAGCGTTAAGTTCGCTACATCGTTCTTCTGCGTCTGCTGCATTCCTCTCTGCACTCTTGGAATGTGTTGTATTCATGGTTCGGCGGCTGATCCTTGACTCGAAGAAATCTGAAGACAGAAAAGTGTCCGTACTCCTTCCAAGTGATTCAATGGATGTTGGTGAGGATGCAAGATCCTGGGTACGCGAACAATTTGGCAAAGTATGGCAAGAATTAAAGGATGGACGACTCAAAGTTGAAGAGAGAATAGCCGCAAGACTTGTCGCACAAAATTTGGATGCACTCGATAAGGTCGAGCACGATCTTGTTAGTGGGAAAGAGGATACTTTGGGACTGAGAGATGCGGCCTGGAAAGCGGTGGAATCTGGACTGAGGAGTGTGATGAGAACGAATCCAGTGCTGGCATCAGCCTTCTTGAAGGTCCTCTTTGATCATTTCAAAAAAGCAGCGACAGCCAAACAGGCGGTAGAAGATCTGGTCTTTGCAACTCTTAATGAGAGTGTGCAACGTGTCACTGATTCCCTTTCGATGGAAAACGGACAGCCTAATCAAGAGGATATCAAAATCTTGGAGTGTATGCTAGGGCAGTTTCGGGAGGCTTTGTTTGATGATCGGACTTGTGCTCAGGTTCGTTCAGCAAAGATTTTAATTTGTGTTCGTTTCAAAATGATTGTTGATTGTTGAATTAGCGCTTTGATGAACTTGTACAAACTCGGACAGATGTTCTCTTCGAGACTTCATCCTCATTCTTGTTCTCGTATCTCGCCCACAGAAAGCACGAGGAAAGTGTCTTGGGTTTATGGTATTCGATTTTGGACGTTATCATTACAAATGCTTATGATAAAGAGAAGACAAGGAAGTTGGCTATGGAGATTATGCAGGCAGTTCAGAAAGGCGATCTACCTAGGTATCTCAAGCCCAAGTTAAACGAGTTGGACGACGTCGTCGGCTGCTTGTTAGGTAGAGTGTTGAGCGGAGAACCCGTCTCCGACACAGATCTGGATGTGGTCAAAGCGATTATAAGAGCCCATTGTACGTATCAGATTTTCTTAGAAAATGCCAGGTTTTCTCACCTGGATTAAATAGCCTATTTCCTTTCCCAAGCTGGATATGCGAGTCTCGTGGAGACAATCGCGACTACTGTCACTCTTCGCGTGGAGCTACTGATAGGAGGAACCAAACAGGAAGATTTAGATTTAGCAGTGTTCCGTGGGCTCATCGATCTGTTAGACCTTGTGTCATCGCAAGCCACAGGTGGCGAGAAAAGGGTCATTGAAAACATCCTTTCGAACGTATTCTTGTTCGGTCATCTCATACCTGATTGCGTGGTATATGAGTTTGACGTAGATTCCCGTGTGTTCACTGTTGCAAGAGAGATATGGAGGCGGGAGACTGATTTGCAGAAGGTTGAAAAGGAGGTCGTTGAAAGGATTTTTGCCAGCGTCAAGTTGAGATTAAGTGAATTATTGATTGATACACAGGTGCAGCCCTTGTGAGGATTTTCTATTTTTTGATATATTGTTGTGCTGAATGATGATTAGGCCCAGAGAGATCCTCCGAGTATTGCCAGCCCTATCCCTTGCCCAGGAGCTCAAGGTTTCGATACTGGGTGACATCTTTCCCTCTTCGAAAGCGCTTGACAGCATGCTCCGCCGCTTACCGCACGATCCAATCAATCCAAGTATTGTTGCCATTGATCCACTCATTCCAACAAATGCATGCTCTCCAGCTCATGGACCCCAGGGTGCGGATAGTCGAGGATTTTCAGCTTACGCTCGGATTGTCGAAGCCTTGTTGCGAGTATTCTTGGAAGATAGAAAGCTTGCAAAACAGAATTTGTGGGCTCTCAGACATTTTATCATGCTTTCTATATTTGCTAGCGACTATCAGATGGTGCCGGCGGAAACTTGTCCGTTGTTTCAATCCAAGGCGTTGAATGAGCTTGGCGACTTGATTAGTCGAGTCCAACAGATCACTGCATACCTGATTCTCGGGTCTCTCCAGGATGCTCAGGATGGATGGAGGCGGGGCGTGATGAGAAGAGTCGGAGCGGTAAATCACATCAGCAATGGGACGCAATTGGAAGATTTTGTGGTGAAAGTGTTGGATACTGCCGTAGAGAGTGATGAAATTCTTGATACGAGGGTGCTCAGGGCTGTTCTCGGGGCTGTAATGGAGGATATTGGGAAAGAGGAGGCAGAACAGTGGGTTGGTTTTGCATGGAAACTAGAAAGGACTGGTGCGGCATTCGTCAATCAGTGTCCAACTTGATTAGTTCTGACGATCGTATGCAGCACCACAGACTTCTATGACCATCATTTCGGCTATTGCGAAGACAAAAGTAGAATCCCTTCGTCTGGATAGATACCGGAATGAACAAGCGGATAAGTTATCTAACATCAAACCCAGCAGGGCAAATACTGATGGATTGCTCTGTCTGAGAAGGCTTGTTGCTTCAGCGCCGGATTTGGAATCCGATGTTATCTTCCTTTCACAAAATCGCGCGGTGAATGTCGTCGTGGCTTGTCAGAACTGGGCTGTGTCGGATGATGTAGAAATCAACGAAGAGGTTGATGAAGCTATGATGCTCATTTTCGTGTTATTAGTACCTATCTTACAGAGCACTCCTGGATCTCACTGGGAGTTTATCTGGGATATGGCGGAGGGTTATCTTGAAGTATGGTTCTGTTCACTGCCCAAATATGAAGTATACTCAAGTTCTCTAGAGTTCATACATTGAAGACGACAGCATGCTCACCACCCTTATCCGAAGCATTCGGCTAGTAGTTGTTATAGAAGATCTGGTCAAAGTCAACAAGCCTTTCAAGTCTGAGTGGGATTCTCGGAGGACATTAATCTTAGAGAAGATTAGAGACTTAGCTTTCGTCAAATCGGGCAAGTACCTCTTTTTCTCTTTAATCATCAGCTTTCTCACTCTGAACAGAGTCCATCAGCCCTTCCCTGCCTCGCTCCAATTGCAGGGGGTTAATCTTGAATGCTCTCAGAGAATTACCAGTGTCATTGATGGACGAGAATACTCTACCTCGAGTGCGTGCGATCTTTATTTCCTCCATTCATGACTGATGTTGTCCAGATGTGCCATCTCGTGATTGATCATTCTATTGAAGTCCGGAAGCTGGCATACGGAATCATGCGAAGTGCAGCTAAGAAGCGCACTGAACATCTTGTCATTGAAGCTGGAGTTGATATCGAGTCTACGGTACAGGCTACTCTTCCTTTGGAGTTGCTGGATATCGTACAGAGGCATGTTGATGTCGTCAGTGTTGAAGACAGAGAGGAGCAACAAGTAGGTATCGTCTGCATGAGTAGGAATCATTTTGTCGTTGACTGGTTCCTAGAACATCTTTGGCTCTCTACTAGCTTGGATGCTCATATTTGATCTATTTCAGGATGCAGTCAGTATACTTTTTCTGAGGTGAATCTTTTGTATTGACTATCATTCTGTCAGTCTTTCAAAGTCAAGTCGGAATACATTGAGCAACTTGGAAATGCAGAGCTTATCAACAATAGTTTTATCCCACTGTTCCTTGGACTTTTGCGCCTGGAAGGAGGGTTAGATAAAGCATTTAAAGTGAACATCTGGGCTGTCGACATTTTTTACGTCGATCGTGAGTCAACCCATTGATGTGGAAATCGGCGCTCGCTCATCCTAAATTAGTCTTTGAGCTTGGCAATCCAATCAGCATACGTCTTCTCGCTGCTCATCTTTACTACCGTGCTCTACTAGCTGTTCCAGCTCTTGTTCATTCATGGCTTTCGAGCTGCAAAGATCGGCAACTTTCATCGACGTTGACTACGTATACATCGCAGTATTTTTCTCCCACTATTATTGATGTCGAGCTTGCTCACATCAAGGGAGCTGCTGGTCAGGAGCTTGCAGATGATAACATGTCAATCAAAGTTGCTGCCGCTATCAATGAGGTTATGGCCTCATATTCTGTAGATGAACATCAGCTAGAGATCAAACTTAAGATTCCTCCTGATTGGCCTCTACATAAGATCGAAGTTCGAGATCTAAAGCGGGTTGGGGTAGATAATGAAAGGTGGCGAGCCTGGATCTTGGCAGTGCAACAGATGATTTGGTCGAGCGTGAGGACTCATATTTTTCTTGGTCTTTTGAGCTTGCATTTGACATATCCATCAGAATGGCCGGATAACTGATGGTTTGAGCCTCTTCAAGAAGAATGTCGCTCTCTATTTTGAAGGACAGGTTGAATGTGCCATCTGTTACTCGTATGCCCTGTTCTACGCAATCGGCCCGGGTTTACTGACCATTACAATTACGCAGGATTATCAGTGTGATGGATAGTAGCCTACCGAAAAAAACATGCCCGACGTGTAAAAATAAATATCATGCGGGATGCCTTTACAAGGTGCGTCAACTAAGTTAGTGTCATGACAGTGCATTGAACTAGGCCATTATGCTAGTGGTTCCATACGAGCAATGCCTCTACTTGTCCATTATGTCGCTCACAAATCATCCTAGCTTAGAGTAGTAATTTTAGGGATGTAATTTAGTCATTGAGGCCCTTCGAGGGCTTATATTTCATAATGCATAACTTTGGCATCCAAGTAACTTCTCTGTTAGTATATCGGTTAGTACACGCGCCTGTCATTGTATAATGTCCGCGCGAAAGCGGGGTTCGACTCCCCGACAGAGAGAAATTTTTTGTAATCAAATTTATCATTGAACACGATTAGCTTGTTGTGGGGTGAAGCTATTCTTTGCTATATTTCCCATCCCAGTTTGGCCACCTCTTGAACGAGATGCTACTCACAATACCTTCTTATCACTGAGGAGCATATTGGTCATCCAATTAACGGCAACTGTCGGTTACTCATTGTCGCTTTCGTCTCATCCATGGTCACCTGTGGCTGCTCGCAATTTCCGAAGTAGTGATTTTCGTGATTTAATGATACTGAGGAAACCCGTTGACACGAGCACCAAGGATACATGGACGAGAAGATAATGCGGCATCGCGATCAAGTATGTTGATAGGTGTGCTCGAATAATTGTCTACTAACCCCTGTCATCTAGCGAATCTTTCAGAGCATTTGCGCTGCGCAGGATCTTGTTTGGCGACATTCTGCGCTCTTAGCTGCTTGGACACTTGGGTCGTCTTTAGGATAATAGCCATCCACTCTTATCCTGCAATCTGTCTTGTACCTTTCTGAAGTAAAATTATGGGATGCTTTGATACAGCTAGTTAATCCAAGTGATATTCAGGGAATATAGTACATACAAGTTACGCACAAAATTTACAGTCCACAACGGGTAACAAAGTTATCGAGGTCCTGAGATGTGGCTACTCCCAGGACAAATTTACGGTCGTTATCTGTGACTGAACTGGCGTCAGGAGACAAAATCGGCTGTAGTGATTGCGATCATACCGAGAGCAAATATGCTTGAATTGAGAAACTTTTCCAATACTTCAAGAGTTGTTTCAGGAGTGATCAGGGTATATGGTTCCGACGCTTTGCGAACGAACTTGATCATGAACTTGCTGATCCTGTCGTCCTGAGAAAAACCTGTCTTAGTGAAAAGAACCTAGACAGGTGCCGAAGATAATGGTACAGGGTTAGCTTGATGTGTTTCCCATTTCTTTTTGAGGTTTGCGACGTCTATGTATCCAAGAGGTCTCCTGTTTATGTTAAGGACCCTGCCCAGTGGTTATCATGTTGAGGCATTCGATGAACGCCTACTTAATAATCACATACGGTATGTAAGAAAAGTCACGCTCATAAGCGAGCTCGGTTGCTCGAGAAATACGTTCGGTCGAATACAAGGCAAAAGCAGGTGAGAGTTGAAGGTCCTGAGCACGCGATTAGCGTCAAGGATGCCATGCAATAGGGTTGAATCAACTTCAACAACTGCTCCACGAAATTTGTCGTCACTTGAAGTGGAAAAAGAGGGTTGCATTGCAGTCTGCACGATAGTTGCCATTGATAGTAGTACGAGGGTAAGATCTGGTCCAGTTCAGTAGCTTGAACGATCAATCAAAGTGTGATTTGATATTGTGACAGACTGTACCAAGGTGTCAGCCCTCAAAACTAACCGTATATGTAATGTCAATGACCGAAGAGCAAGAAAAAGAGCCTCCCCCCGAGCCTAAACCCATTCGCAGGCTGGAGGAATCCCTGATCAATCGGATAGCTGCCGGGGAAGTGAGTCCTTCCGGGAAAAGTAGTCGTCATGTTCCCTCAAGCAAGCTCAGATCATACACCGACCGGCGTCAGCCTTGAAAGAACTTTTAGAGAACAGCTTGGATGCCGGCTCAACTTCAATCCGTGTCACAGTCAAGGATGGCGGCTTGAAGCTACTTCAGATCCAAGACAATGGTTGCGGTATTCGCGTGAGCACTGTGTATCCGATGCGGGAATGGCATTGAATACAGGCCTTCCAAACCAGAAAGACGACTTACCAATCCTTGCTGAGAGATTCACGACGTCCAAGCTATCAAAGTTCGAGGACTTGTCTCGGATAACGACATACGGATTTCGAGGAGAGGCATTAGCATCCATTTCTCATGTCGCCCACCTCTCGGTGATCACAAAAACGAAGCAAGCCCCAACTGCTTGGGAGTATGTCTGCTCACAACCTCGATCACATTGGGGAGGCTGAGAATTGTCACACAGAGCGGCCTACATCAATGGGGTATTGGTGGATTCAAAAACACGCCAGCCCAGTGAACCTAGAGTATGCGCAGGAAATGATGGAACGACCATAACCGTAGGTCTTGTTTCCCTCCTTTTAGGACAAGTCCAATTAAATCTCAACGCGCAAAAGATAAAAGACCTTTTCTACAATACCCCAATGCGCCTTCAGGCTCTTCGCAACACCTCGGAGGAATATTCGCGTATTTTAGATGTGATCACCAAGTATGCAGTTCACAATCCCAATGTGTCCTTCTCATGCAAAAAGGTGCGCTGCATGTTTTCAGCTCTTACTCGCCTTTGGCTGATCTTTTTATCCAGGCAAGCTCAACTACCCCTGAAATTGCTACCCCTGCTTCAAAGACTGTCCAACAAGCAATCCGGCTATTATATGGTCATTCCATCGCTACCCAACTCCTCGAAGCTAGTATCTCCTCGAAGGATAAGAGGCTCCCTTCCGAGGACGAGGACGAGGACGAAGATGCAATGGACGTTGATCTTCCCAAGGGCCCAATGACTTGGTCTGCTGAAGTTTATTTCAGTAATGTCAACTACCAAGCGAAGAAAATGGTTTTTCTGCTTTTTATCAACCGTTTGTACTGTTTTCATCATTCAGCAGTCTCACGTCTGATGCCCTAGACAGACCGTCTGGTAGAATCTCAGCGCATGAAACGTTCATTGGAGGCAGTGTACCATGGGCTGCTTCCCAAAGGGACGTCGCCATTTGTGTACTTGGGGTATGCTGATGTAAATCGTTCTTGAGAGTTGTTAAATCTGAATCATGAGCATAGCCTTGAAATAGACCCTCGTTGTGTGGATGTCAATGTACATCCGACGAAACGCGAGGTTCATTTTTTGAACGAGGAAGAAATTACGGAACGTATCGCAGATACTATGCAACAAAAGTTGGCTGCACAAGGGCAATCGAGGACTTTTGAATATCAGGTGAGATCTACCATTTGTATTTGTAGTGATTTTGTTTTAATCTTGGGACCACAATAGACACTGCTGACATCAAATATCAGTGGTCCTTCTATCTCTAGGAAACGGAGTAGGAAGGAGGCCGAGGATGAGAGAAAAGGTGAAAGTGGAGAGGAAAAGGCAGAGGATGCCGCAGGGTCAGCTGGAACAAGTGAACCTTCTCGCACAATCTTTGAATACCTCTAATGGATTTCCCAGAGCAGGAAAAGAAGAAGACATACTCGTATCAGAAAGTTAGAACCTCTCTTGAAGAGAGGACTCTCGATTCAATGTTCCCAGTGCGGAATCCTATCCAGATACAAGACCATGGAACATCGACCAAAGGGAAAGAGAAAGTATCTGCTGAAGGGACACCTGCAAAATTGAGAGATGTCAAAGAGTCGGAATGTATGTTAACCTCAGTGAAGACTTTGAGACAAAATGTCGCCAAGATGCGACATCGACGTGAGTGTCTTGTTGCCAGATCGTGGCTCATGAATTCAATCCATGTGTGTCTTTGTTTCGTTTTCTAGAGTTATCCGAGATCTTGGAAAAACATACTTTTGTAGGCATCGTTGATACGTACAAATGCCTTTCTCTCGTCCAATATTCCACCAATCTCTATCTTGTGAATCACAGCTCTTTGGGGTGTGTCACTCTTGTGGATCACGTCTCAACCAATATCTTGACGCGGAGTATCTAGGGAAGAGCTATTCTATCAGCTTGGACTACGGCAATTTGGAAATTTCAGTAAAATGAAACTTGAACCTGCACCTTCTCTCAGAAATCTTGTAGAAATTGCTGTAGAAGCCGAAGACTCAACAAAAAACAGTAGTCTGACGAAACCTCAGATTGTCGAGGTATAGTACAGTTTTACTTTTGCAAGTTCTGGTATCAACTGATCACGGCTTTCTTCCTCCCCAAGAAAATTGCTCAGATTCTCATAGTACGACGTGAAATGCTTGCAGAGTATTTTTCTCTGAACATATCAGAGTCTGGGCTCGTGCTGAGTCTTCCAGTCCTGCTTCGCGACTTTATTCCCAATCTTGATTTTTTGCCCATGTTTTTGATGAGATTAGGACCTCAGGTGCGCCACCAAAAGTCTTTTTCGTGCTTCACAGTACGTTTGATTGATGACGACAAACTCAGGTTGATTGGATGTCCGAGATGGAGTGTTTTGACACCTTTCTTCGTGAACTCGCGTATTTCTACAGCCTAGGTGCTACATTTGCACACAAACCTGGATCGGAAGTGTCGAATGAAGATGAATCTCATGATAAAGCTGAAAGATGGCAAATTCAGCATGTTTTGTTCCCTGCTATGCGCCATTACCTTCAACCTCCAAAGACATTGTTGGATCGTGATGTTGTTCAGGTTGCTAGTTTACATGACCTCTACAAGGTATTTGAACGTTGTTAGATCGGCTATACAATCCATCCCTCATTTCCTGCTTTCCCCCGCGTATTGAAATCTTAATGAGTGCCTGTATTATAAGTCTCAAACCGTTTACTGACACACCTAATCTAAAGCGTACATTACATTGCCTTTGCCGATACAGTAATACAAATGTAAATTCAGTCTCTTTTGTGATCAGATATACCCAATACTGGAGATAAGAAAATGATGGAAAACAAAGCAAGTTAACAAGACAAAGACAAGAATATGGACAGATTATCAAGACCGTGAGCCATTCGCTGTGATAATTCGCTCATCGGGATAAGAGAGAGGAGAATCAAAAACAAAAGCATCTTCGTCGCTGTCGGTATCGGTTTCGTGGGTAGACTCCGCAGAGTCGTTGGTGTGCCGAACCTCAAATACGTCTAGGAAAGGTGTCTGGGGAACATCATTGATTGTGTCCGCAGCAGTGGATTTAGCAAGAATAGCAGCCACACGGGCTTCAAGTTTTCTGCTCGGCATCGAGGAAGCCTGGATACCTGAAGGGTCGCCATCTTGGAAGTAGCTCGTCAAATCATGAAGATTCTTGACGAGTCCTCCGAAATCATCGCTATTGCCTGTGTGAACGATAGAGGTAATTGCCTCCAGCTCTGGCTCGAAAATGATCTGAGATGGGCGGGTCGGCATACTACATGTGTCGAAGACGGCCATGACATTGGTCCGACATGCTTCTCGGAGGGTATCAACCTGTGCGATACACCAGCCCGACTCTTCTGGTACACCAAAGACTGTTGTTGTAATTGTCGCAGGTATCTGCTGCGACAGATGACTGTGCATACTCATTCGGAGGACGTGTTTTGCAGGGGTCCCGGCATACATGGCCATGGGCTCTTCCAGTACATCGAGAGCTTGGGAAGCAAGATCAGTCTCGAGAAGCCGGAGGAGAGGCATGAGAAGTTCTGAGCCGAGAAGTTCAACAGGGTTCCAGGTCTCGCGTTGTTGAAAGAGAATCTTAACGATTTGCATTGCTTGTGTGCGCAACCAGTCTTCACTATTGAGAACGAGCCCTAATAGGAGAGTAACGATCTCCGTCCAGTACTGACTGCCATAGTGATCGCGGAGACACGAGATGGACTGTCGCATAAAATCGTCTTTGGTACGGAAAGCACCTTTGGAGAAGGAGCTCATGATTCTGGCAATACTCTGACGCCCATCTTGATTTGCAAGTTTACTGATATTCTCCGTGAAGGTAATGAGTGTGCTATCTCGACGATCGTTTACCATGGCATTCAAACACCAAGGAAGTGAGACTGTATAAAGATCTCGTACACGGCCTCCACTTGCATCAATGAGACGGTCGTCCTGAATCTTCGCTAGTGTTTGCAAGATTCTCATCGTAGCTTCGCTCGTCATGGAAGATCTGAGACCTTTTAGTAATGTTTGTTGAAAAAATGGCTGCCCTTCCCAATCTATGGGACAGTGTGATATGAGGAGATCAGACATGGAGGGATCATCAAGGTCAATTCTTTGAAGGACTGCATCCAATAGTGCCAGAACCTGCAAAAACTCCTTTTCGACTGTTGTTGAGAGGCATGCACAAGTACACCAGAATAACTGGGGAAGAACAATCCTGTCGATATCCCCAGTTTTCGCTATCGCAGCGATCGTCAGAAGGATTTCCGATGTGAAGGTTTGGATGTCATCGTCTGATGCAGCGATGGTGTTGGTGAGACGGCCCAGGAGGAGAGCGAAATCACTTTGCCTGACACGTGGCATCAAAGCTCTGAAAATTTGTAGGGAACGGAAGGCTATGCTTCGTATCGAGCAAGATGTACCCCACGCCAAAGCAAGGGAACCCCAATGGTTAGCGATTTGAGGATGCAGAGGCTCAAGGAAACTAATCGCGCTAGAACAAAGCCATAACATCTTGGATTCACACACTTCTGGTGAATCATCCTCTGTCCAACAGTGTTCGTCTATTTCGCTCATCAATTGGACGATCGCCCCTTTGATGGATGGCTGGGCACGAGCAATAGAACGATCGGCTAACTCGGAGTAACCTGGGGTCCATGCACGGAGGATCTGGAAAAGCATACGACGAGCTCGTTGTCGAACAAACTCGCTTCGATGGTCTATATGAGTGAAGAGGGAATGGAGCAATACTGGAAGGTGGACATTGCAGTCCCAACACCGCTGCAAGGTGACATCGGACAAGAAGAGCCAAGCATACTGAGCAGAACCGAGAACGAGCCGGGGCTCGTCAGAGAATAGATCGTTCAGGTTTGACCAAAGGTCGATATCTTCTTCGTTTGGGAAATGAAGTTTATGGTCAATGGCAGGGAGCATTCTGGCAGGCTCAATTACGGAACATAGGTCCTCAAAGATCTGTCGTCCAACATGAGTTTGGCACAAACCAGTGACGATGTTGGTTGCGCAGCTGATGAACTTCGTGTTCCCGACTTTGTTTGCTTGTTCAAGCAGGAAACGAATCGCAGCATGGCCATTTGAGAGATGAGGAGGGTCAACCAGCTTGACCCACATCACCAATATTTGCTCAGGATGGCTTTCATTGTAACGCAGAGTAAGAAGTGTGAGGTAATACAGGCAATTGATGCCTTCAGGGGACAAGCTTGTCCGGTCATCTGTCATAAGAATGACATGCGGCAGCCAAAACTCTAGGCTTTGCAGAAGGACAAGAACAAGATTTGAAGTTCCGGAAGTCGCTGGTAAACAGGGCAGCCATTCTCCCACCTGCTTAAGCATGTTCATGGCTTGATCTGGGTGTTCTCCAGCCAGGAAATCGGAGATAGCTCGATGTGCGTGGATGTATGCACAAGATCCGGAGCCAATAGCCGTTGCTTCAAAATTGGACATTGTTAGAAGCCCATACGACTGCTGGTGGATCGCCTCGAGCATTTGAAACGCTTGATCTCGAATGTCTGGCTCAGGATGTCGTAGATTCGAAAACCCCAGACAAGCAACTTGGCTGAAACTGAACGGCCTTGCTTCACTTGAACACACAATATCTACCACAACTTCAAAAAACTGTCTGCTGCTAGAGCTTGCTTCATTTACAAGGACCACCGCACGGGACATCAATGCTGTGATAACCTCAGATGTGATCTGGGGCGACGATAGAATGGCCTTGATCGCTTTCCTAAGGTTGGAAATGAGTCAATGAGATGTCTATGTGTAACATATCACACCTACCTTCCGCGAGCCTGACTATGCACATGGGCAGAAGCACAAATTGCCTTGAATCGATCGAGAACGGCAGTTCCACTTAGAGGTTTGAGCATCTCCATTGAGTGCCTTTCATCTGCACGCTCCGTTGGTGAGTTTGCAGAATATTCCGGAGGAAATAGAGCCTTTGCCTACATCGGCCTCATGAGTCATATCCCAATTTTCCATTAATGAAAAGAAGACTCACACACAGGGAGGCTAACGCTCCAGTGGCAGCATACGACAACAATGTCGTTTCAGTTTGGAACTTCTCTGTTGCATTGACGGTACTCATCTGCTGAGTCCCACCAGCTGCAGCTGCCATCTTCTGCATCAACCTAACTCTCCTCGCCGCCGTGTGACTTTGGGCCCCAAATTGACACCATTCTTCACACAACCGATACAAAGTCAGATGCATATTCGCCGCCACGAATCGATCCGAATCCTTGATCGATGCCAACGCATCAAACACCCTCTCAATCGTACCACAGAAATACCTCCTCAACCTCTGCAATGAATAATTATCCCTCATCTCTGGTGTACACAAAAATCCCTGTGTACTTCGTATAAATGTTAGAATGTTCATCAAACTCGTTTGTCTCCCCGTCGATCGCTGATCTTTCAGAAGATGCGCAGTGTAGAAGTAAATTCCTGCCACGGCCGAATGCAGCCTCTCCTGTCTCCTACTCCGTTCCATACTAGCAAGACCACCAGCAACAGTCTTCATCCTCGTATCCTCAATCAATTGTCTGCTTCCCAACAATCCGATGGTTGCTTCAGCCACTGGTATAGCCATGCCTGCATTGACTTTAATCCTCGGGTCATAATCCGTCTGTCTTCCAGCCAACGATTTGAGATCTTCCAATAGCTGCGGATACACATTCGAAGGGAATGAACTGATGCAGGACACAGCGATATCTCTGAATAGGGTATACTCTGAATCCAAGAATGGTGTGAGGCGTTTAAATAGGTATCGTGAGTTTGGATATTTCCGAAGCTCTACTTGAGGATCGGCAGAGACATGAGCGGGAGTAGCTTGAGGTGGTCCCCCAGAAGGATTAGCCTCAGGCAATATCGAAGTTGAGCAGATGGTTTTCATCCAGATATACCACTGTTCAATCAATCTTTTACTCTCGTTGATCAATCGCAGCCCATCCTTCTCAGTGATCACTCCCGCACCTAGACCTCCTCGATTAGCGGGTTTGGAATGACTCAATCCGGCAAGTTGAGAGATCTGCGGATGAAAACGAAGAGCGGCTGCTGCAAGAGCTTCACGGAAGAGTGGAAGAGACAAGTCATGCTGATTCATGCAAGCCTGCATGAAACTGGGGAAAACGTATGACCAAAGCTTTTTGTCTAGGTCATCCGGGCTACCAGCAAGATCAAGTATGATATCAGACTTTCCGGTGCTCTTCCTTTCTATCAGCCGATCGAGTTCAGCATCCTCCAAAAGATCATCGAAACCGTCGAGATAGTGATGATCAGTACCGTTAAGCAGTTCGTGCGTGATACCAAGTGTCAACTCGACACCTGAATGGAGCTTCGCCAGTTCCTCAACCAAAGATCCAAGAAGCCTAATCACCTCAATCCCAATCAACCTCATCCCCACTGCAACATGAGCGAGCAAGAACAGGCTCGCTGCCTCAACTTGTAAACACTGGTCCTTGATATCCTCAAATTGCTGAGCAAAACTTGCTGCATCCACTTGTACCACATACATCTTCCAATTTTGCACTGTCATTTTCCACAGCTTCAAAATTTTGATGCATTGCACTATCAAGTTCGATCCTGAAGCCTGTAGAATTCTGGCAGGATTGAATAAGGATGCAGTAAAATGTCGAATCACTATTGATACATTGATCGGCTCATCCGCGATCCTCTTGATAGCGTCCACAGAGGTATTACTAAGGCTCGGCTCGACATGTAGAACGCCGCGTAAAAGCATCTCTACAGCATCACCTAGTGAGATGGATGGATGTAAAAATCTCGGCCATGCGGAATAACACGTTTGTAGGAGGTTGATCTGGGGTGCATGATGCAGTGGATAGGCAATAACGAATGAATCGTCATGTTTGCGAATGACATAGTTGGATGACTCTTCAAACGAGGGATTGACACGAGAATAAGAGTATTGATCTTCCATTACAGACATGTTTCCGACATTGTAATCGCAGATGCTAGCAATTTGATTGAGAGTCGTGCCCAATCGATTGACATACTCTTGGATGATGGATTTACTGGAAAGTGAGGATGGAAGGATAGTTGAGCAAGTAGGGTAATCGGATTTCGGCGGTACGACAGAAAAGTCAGGTGTAGATGGCCATGCAGGGATACCATTCTCTTTTTCCATTAGCTGAAAGGAAAGAAGTGTTGCTTGAACAGCAATAGCGATTTTGTCAGGAGACAACAGGCCTGCAGCCCCACCCCTCGTCATAGCAGCTATATTGGTTTCTTGTAGTAATTCAAGGCATAAATCCCGACCAACGTCAAAATGACGAGAGAGGATAAAGTGTACGACATAGGTGAGAAAATCAAATCGATCCGGATCGTCCGGGTGGAAGGCGGATAGCTGTTTGGCGTTGAAAAAGTGTTTCATGAGTGTGTCTAGTTTCGCAGCAGTGGTAGAGGGGGACTCTTGGCAGCGGTAGAGGTATGTCCAAATGAGGCGCAGAATTCCATTCATAACCATAACTCGATTCGGTTTCTCCTGCTTGATCGTGAAGCTTCAGTAGCAGACTGTCGGGAAAATTAACACACCTTAAGCTTGGTGATTGATATTTCAAAACATGTCACCCAGTGCTTCAAGAAGAACACTTGAGGCGCAACACACAGACTCGTGATTGTAAGTGGGAATGCAACTCGCCAATACCGAGGTTTGGCCATCATTTCTCGAGCTCTCGGGTAGATGATTTCAATCGCCTTGGCCCATTGAGGGTTGTTCGTTTCTGCTTGAGCAGTCTGATATACTCTGCCATGGGTAACCGTCTAATTGAAGAGAAAAAGATGAACGCACCTTGCTTATAGGATGTAAAATATGCACAAGAGTCTCTGCAAAGGTGGACTTGAAGCGTAAACCATGGACATTGGCGAACACTTTTGCAAGAGGCTCCATGAATTCTGCTCCCTCTTCGAAAGCTTCGTATGGCCAAACCTACAATCATCGGTATCAATTCTTAGTTCATGAGAGGATATCAGGTTTATTTACTTTGATCTTGATGTGCCTCAGTGCTTTGACCAAGTTCTCATACTTGAGATCAATATCTTTCGATACCTGACCAGCCGTAATATGGCCGAGCTCGGCCAGAAAACGATCAGTAACACTCATGAATCTATGCAGATCATTGGGATGAAATTCGTCGACCGATGACCATATTGCACAAGACACACCTGATGCTAGCAATATGTCCTAACAATGTTGCATAAAGCTCTGCATTCGTCCTATGATTCACAGACTGAATCAACAACCTCGTATCTGGTCTCCTGAGCTGCTCAAATGTCGTCTCTTCCAGATTATAACCCAACATCTCTCCAAGTGCGTCTTTTGAGATTAAGGAAAACACATCTATCAACGCTCGACACATGATGTATATTGAGGCCATAGACTTTCGCTCATTGAGAATGGACGGAACATCGAATGCTTGTTGATGAAAATTGTTGCGCGTGGAATTGGGGGATTGACCAGAATGGGCATGAATAATGTCAGCGCTGACAGATTCATGTTGACTTCTTCTCCAGCGCATGATGGAGTCTATCACTTGTTGAGAGTGTTTCTGGGCTAATTGGCCGAGAGAGCGGAGGTTTTCATCAAACTTGGTGTCTACACCGGGACCCATGTAGTCAGGAAGCAAAGGGTTTTGGTCCTATTCCACGACCATTGACATAAGGAACCAGATAAGACAGAAATAAGGGCTTACGAGAGGAGCACGCAGGAAATTGTCAATCTTGCGCTCTGCAAGAGCAACAAATCGAATGAAGACTGCATGGAGAGCAAATTCTGAAGGTGTCTTCGGGTCCATAACCACTTTCTCTTCCTCTGTATCTATCGACATACTATCGCTCTTCATCATTTGACCGAAAGGTAGTGGCGGCATGGGTGGCAGTGAAGAAGGCGTTCCATGGCCTAAATCAAGACCGGATTCCGACACTCCATGAAACATTGATCCCGAATGCGAGTGCTGCGATTTAACATAGCCTTGGGTTTTCGATCTACTTCGACTGAAACGGACTTCTGTCGATCCTGGCGTAGGTGGTCTGTGGAAAATTGAGGTAGAACTCTTAGCACTGGGAGGATGAACATGATTCAAGGAAGATGTAGAACGATTGAAGGAATTCTTGAGTACCGGATAGGATGTGTCTAGTTGTGGGACAGGAGGAAGGTCATTGTTGTTATTGTTCTTTGTACTGCTTTTAAAGGCGGCACGTATGGAAGCAAATGAAGGTTTTTTAGTAAACGCGGAACCTGCATTGCTGACGGATGGCTGTGAAAAATGCCCAAAAGTAGCACTTCGCTTGGCTGCGAAGCCTTTCGTTGTAGCTGAACTGGCAGAGTCAATAGAAGTGGAAGAGTGTGCCCTAGAGTGGGAGAAACTTTGTTCGCCCCCGAAAATTGCTTGCGGGCTAGACGGATCCCAGCCAGAACCTGCACCTCCGAAGCCTCCTCCAAAGCCGAATCCAGCACCAGAACGCCCAAACAACGTGGGTGTAGATCCCGCATTTCCTTCGTCAAAATCTTATGATAATGCAAATGAATAAGATGCCCTGGAAGCGGGGTTCTCTGAGCTCACCTGGTATCGTGATCTGTACCCCTTCGCTCATGACTGTGCCAAGTCGATATCAAGCTCTCCGGAACGTCGAAAGCTAGCCAGAGTGGGAGGCTTTGACAGCACTTGACCAGAAGTGCTGTCCTGACGCGAATAGGACGGAGATGGTCAGACAAGAAAAGCTGTCCCAAGTCCGTTTAGACGCCGTTCGTAAATTCGTCCCTGATTGTCACCGGAACTTTTCATTACCACGCTTCTCGCCGGCAACTCAAAAGGCATTGTGGCATTGTCGAATAGATACATTGCCATTTAAGCAGACATTTTCCGGCTGAGAAACTGATATCCTTATTCCAAATCAAACAGCGGAACTTATTTATCCTACTCCACTCCTGACAGTGGCTCCCTAGCGCCACCACATTTCGAACCGACAGTTTACGCAATCCGATTGCTTCCCTGCTCACATCACCAATCTGTTAAGTTGGGGATGAGCAGCACAAAGATGGGGGGAAACTCGTTGAAAACGTACAAAGTACATAGACTATTTATCCTATCTAAAACAACAGAATAAGACATTTGATCATTGAGACATGAAACAATAAAAGAGAAACATGGAACTAATTTTAGTGTAGCGTTCGATATTCCAACACAACCTATTCTGTTTTGGTCATAAACCAGCCCAAAGAACTACTGACAAGCATAATGAGAGAAGGAGTGGTGCATCACAACCTGAGCAAAGTCGAGAATGATGATGCATTCACAGGCATGAGGTAATGTGCAAATAAATATATTCTTTGCAGTAGAGAAAAGTGCAGTGCCCGTCGAATGTTCTCAGAACAGGCTTAACCGGTGATCATCCAGGTGTGTCAATGGAGGTAGTCGTCCATTTTGTGATATCAGAAATTAATTAATTCCCTGACCGGAAAGTAATGACGATATAGCATCCTGAGACTGGAGATCTCACAGAAGTTTTCAAGATATTGAGACGTCAACCGAGACTCATAGAATATACTTGTGGTAGTAGAATGGTTACTTCAAGCCTGACCCAGCTTGCAACACTACACAGTTCCGACAAGTCCTCAAATTCCTGCTGGAAACTCACTTTCCAGCCACAAAATGTCTTCAGTGCAAATTCCTTGCCCATCTTAGATGTTCGATGATGTTTTGATGTTTCTATCTTTAGTCGTGAGAAGATGGTACAGGACGCGCGTCGCGTACGCTAATCTGTCCTCCGGCTCATAGTCATTGTATCATGGGGAAAGCGCAAGAGTTTTCTATTAAAGCTCCATCTGAAGACCCCAAGAAGAACGAGAAACCTGGAGAAGAGCCTGACAAAGCAGAAGGATCATCCAAACTTCTGGAGACCAAGAAGATCGAGGATGGGAAAGAAGGTGAAGGCGAGGAGCTGGTATGTTTTCCGGTTGCACATGGAATCTGTGCTCTAGATGCTCGATGCTTACTGGAGGGTGCTAGTCAGAAGAAGATCAGCAGCTAAAGGCAGAGTTAGAGATGTTGGTAGAGCGACTCAAGGTATTTTGGAACTGGACGTCTCTTCGGAGGGCTTAATTGATACCAAGGAACCTGACGATAAACTGTATCGACCAGCGCTGGAAACCCTTCGGACTCTGATTCGGACGTCCACCTCTTCCATGACCTCTGTGCCAAAACCACTCAAGTTCTTACGGCCTCACTATCCTGACCTGCAAACACAGTACGAAAAATGGCCACCATCCGAAGACAAGGTGCTTTCGACCGATTTCACTTATTGCTCTAGTTGCTTATTCACTGTAGAGTCTTTTTGCTGATATTCTTTCCGTCCTCGCCATGACGTATTCCGATACCCAACCCCGAGGCACTCTCCGCTATCGTTTACTCGCTGCTGCCCTCCGTCCCCCCTTCTCCCCCCTCGCAGATCCTGGATCCTGGGGTCATGAGTATGTGCGACATCTCGCTGCAGAACTTGGTGAAGAATACAATCTGCGTGGCGAGGAGGATATCGGCTTGAGCGACCCTTCCGATCGCCCTCCATTTCCCGGTACCTTTGACGATCTTCGCGCGTTGACGAAAGAATGTGCTGTGTTCTTGTTGAATCATAATGCAGAACCAGATGCTGTGGATCTTCTGGAGGAAATTGAGATTATTGATGAAATTGTTGAGCTCGTGGATGAAAATAACTATAACAGGGTCTGTCAATATATGATTCGGTTTGTTCTTTCAGGATTCTCCCTCTATCCCTCCAGGTTTACCCCTCCTTGATAGATGCGTAAACCTCCTTCCTCCTACTGACGATGTCAACTTCTTGACTACAGTCCATGCGATCTATGTTCAATATAGAAAATTCCCTGAAGCGCTCGCTATTTCAATAAGGCTCGCAAATCCTGATATGATTCGTGAGGACTTCAATGCGCCCGCTAACCCGTATGTTCCATTCGGCTTTTACAGCTTGGACAGCAGGTTCATAGAACTATAGCTTGATGAAACGGCAACTTGCCTTTCTAATCGCTCGCGCACAAATACCTCTAGAGTGGTTGCATCCTATAGAAGACTCAGATACAGAAGAGATGTTTGAAGAGTTCCCAGAAGATCTAATCGAGTGTCTCAGCAACTTGCATCTGAGCACGTACTTCCGAGACTTTGGAAAGGAGCTTGGAGTATCAGAACCCAAGTCTCTTGAGGATGTTTACAAATCACACCTCGAAAATACACGTGAGTGTTGTACTTGATGTCTATCCATTAATTATTGAGGGCGTATAGGACCGGGTGTTAGCGCAAATATTGATTCTGCACGGGCAAACTTGGCTGGCACTTTTGTCAATGCATTTGTCAACGCCGGTTTCGGTAACGACAAGCTATTGGTTGAGGCTGATGAGGGTAATAGCTGGATCTACAAAAATAAAGACCATGGTAAGATTATGTTGTCAAAGTTTGAGCTCCCACTGATGTTTGCTAGGTATGCTGAGTGCTACTGCGTCTTTGGGCCTGAGTTTGCTCTGGGATACCGACATCGGCCTTTCACATGTTGATAAATATACCTATTCATCCGAGGAAAACATCAAAGTATGTGGTCAAAGGCCCATGTAGTTCTTGGGATTGAATCTCTTCTAGGCGGGAGCTCTCTTGGCTACTGGTATACTCAACACTGGAGTTCGAACGGAAGCAGACGCAGCGCTTGCCCTCCTTGGAGAATACACCGAGAATAAGTCTGTACCGCTTCAAAGCGCCGCCTTCATCGGTCTTGGCCTAGCATATTGCGGGTCACATCGTGAAGACATCATTTCCTACATACTTCCGCATGTTTCAGACGATTCTGTTTCAATGGAGGTCTCCTCGTTAGCTGCACTCTCGCTTGGTTTCATCTTTGTTGGAAGCAAGAATGGTGATATATCGTCTTCAATATTGCAAACGTTAATGAAAAAACATGAAGCCGGTGATAAAGGCCTAGATGAAAAGTGGGCGAAATTCTTCGTACTTGGTTTGGCTCTACTATTTTTCGGTGGGTCCTTGTTTCAAATTTCATGCGTTCAAACATCCGCTCATGTGGCAATTCATCAACTGACAGGTGCACAAGAGGAATCCGATGCGACAATCGAGTTCTTGAAAGCAATTGATCACCCAGTTTCTAAGACAGCACAGGTACTCGTGGATGCATGTGCATATGCTGGCACAGGCAATGTACTGAAGATTCAAGGCATGCTGCACCATTGCGACGATCACATTGGCGTTGCCCCTGAAGGCGGAAAAGAAGAAAAGGACGATAAAATAGATGATACTTTCCAGGCATTCGCTGTAATAGCTATCTCGTTGATAGCGATGGGTGAGGATATTGGTGCCGAAATGGCTCTCCGACAGTTCAACCATCTTGTGAGTCCTTTTTGTACTTACTTTGCAACACTGACTCTTACATGACTCTTTATGGACCAGATGCATTACGGTGAACCTGTTATCAGGAAGGCCGTTCCCCTAGCCATTGCTCTAGTCAGTGCATCGAATCCCCAACTTCCTCTTCTCGATACACTATCAAAATACAGTCACGACAACGATCTCGGTGTCGCTCTCAATGCCATCTTTGCCATGGGTATAGTCGGTGCTGGCACAAACAATGCTCGACTAGCACAGATGCTCAGGCAGCTCGCTGGATACTACCAGAAAGAACCTGACTGCCTGTTTATGGTCCGCGTTGCTCAGGGACTCGTACACATGGGCAAAGGCACAATAGGGATCAACCCCTTCTTTTGTGACAGGGAAATCATGAACAAGTCTGCTGTTGCCGGGATCTTGGGCGTTCTGACGGCATTTATAGATGCCAAGTCCTGTGAGTTTAGATTTTTTGACGAGGCTACGTTTATGGACGGCTAATTTTATGGTTCAGTCATTCTCGACAAGTATCATTGGATGTTTTTCTTCCTTGTGCCTGCGATGTACCCCAGATTCATGATCACGCTAGACGAGGACCTCAAAAGTATTCCTGTGACTGTTCGCGTAGGACAGGCTGTTGATGTTGTTGGTCAAGCTGGCAAACCAAGAACGATATCTGGCTTCCAGACTCATCAGACACCGGTGCGGTTGGGTACGACAGAGAGGGCTGAATTGGGCACGGAAGAATATATCTCTTTTGCTCATGTGATGGAAGGTTTTGTTATTCTACAAAAGAATCCTGGGTGGGAAAAGGAGGACAAAATGGATGTGTAGATGTGTGTATGACTTTTATACACTTTTTTTTCTGTGTGAGATGCTGTATCAAAAAATCTTCGATGAGCAATGCACATGGATAGCAGAACTGAGTACTAGGTACTGATGAGTCTGTCAGCCCTGCCAAGTGCGCCATGCGACTTTTGAAGGACTGTGCACTGTTGATCATGGAACAAATTTCTTTTTGCATTCACAGTTGAGCTCAGATTAGGTATCTTAATCTATATTCATAAATAGCTCATAAAACTGCTGGTCCCCAAAAATGGAAAATGACCGATACTCTAACACATGGATACAGCACATTAGGGCAACTACAGTGTGCGGTGGGTCAGTGTAGAGTTCCATCTAGTCTGCCGAGGTAGATCACTTCAGGAAATCTTGAATTTATGTACAGTAGTAATACGATGGAAGATATCTATGTATGAAGGTGACACTGTACATTATATGTTCTTACACTGTTGCATAAACACATCACTGTTGAGGGTTGAGGAAGTTCTTAGATATTATATGAACAATCATAATGTCCTATTGCCAAGTGAGGTGGATGTTGCGAAAGAAGAATACGCGAGCATAGCACAGTACGTCGTTGCACCAGTGAGCTCACCTAGGTAAGCCTTTATACAAGAGGTAGAGTAGTATCATAAGAATGATGGAGAACTCAATGATCTTAATGATCTTATGCGCTATAGATAGTACGCTGAATACAGATGTGCAATATAACACAACACCAATGCTTATTCACAAAAATCTTGTCTTGCCTTATACCTGATACACATATACCCTCTTTTCTTCAACTACATCATTAGACCCTATATTCTCCTTGAATCTTATAGCGGTAAAATCAAAAGATCATGTGACTTTAATTTGTGTGTGCCTTCGCTCATAGTTTTTGGGCCTCTGCAAATGTTCAAAGTTCCGTTCTCTCATGGTATTTTCCCAACCTTTGCGAGCATTTGCGATCAATTTATATGAAATTCAGGATTGACCTCTGTCACCTCTCGATTGACCTCAAACTCTGTGTCGTCCTTCCACACCGCAGTAATTCTGCATGCCGCAAGGCGTACCGCATCTTCAAAAAAAAGAAATATTGAACGCACGCATCAGCGCAGAACTACGGAAAATGAGAAAAGACCAAGCGTTGTCCTTGGAACTACCGCTCAAACAGAGGTCGAAAACTGGAGCAAATGTGACCTCGCGCGATGCCTCGTCAACCCTCATAACCTCAATGGCCCGCCCGCCCTTCCACCTTCTGCAGCTACAGAACCTTATTCCTTGGCCACCTTACCGGGTAAACTCACGGAAACGATGAGTTTTTCTGAAAGCAACTTCCAAATCGTCATTCCGAAAGATACAAATTACGGTATGGGCACGCCAGACAAACAGATGCTATTTCAAGAATTTCCGTACTTGTGTGCTACGAGCGCCGCTGCTGTCTCAGATTCACAGTCCAAGGCTAAATCCGACAAGACATCCTCACCCAAAGGGTCGGAGAAAAACTCATTATTACCCGAAGAGTCGGAGATAGCGTCATTATCACCTACTGGTGAGGCCGAGCGGGTCAACGAGCGGGTTTCCAAAGTCCTGAATAAGGAGAAAAAAACGTTAGAAGCGCTTGCAAAAGTCATCGACCTTGTTAACGCGAACGCGAAAGGTATTACATATGAGAATAGAAGAAGGATCGTTCTTGAATTTTCGAGGCCTGAGAATCCTTTTGACCCTGGTCGTATTGAGGTTCAAGGTGAAGTCGGTTTATTACCTCTCGTATCACTTTTTAAATGACACCTCATCTAGCTGCGCTTCTCACTTACAAGATCCGCAACTTATGGAGTCACTTGACCACGTTTAAACGCGACGTCGGTAACCGACGTGGTCTGCTTAAACTCATCCATCAACGTGCGAGAATTCTGCGCTACCTGAAGAGACTGGATCAGAATCGTTATGATGTTATCCTTCGCCGACTTGCTCTAGACCCCAAAAGTGTTGAGGGCGAGCTGACATTGTGAATTTGCTCCTCTCCTCAATCACACATAATACTTAGTCTTGCCCCAACTAAAATAATGATAACTTCACCAAACTGAATGTGAGATGAACAGTCACAAAATATCAACTTCCGACCTCAGTTCCAATCCTCAGGGAGTCATGATCTTAGCCAACAGAGCCTATAATCACTGAACAATAACCGATGCAAGGGACAGACAAAGTGATTAACAAATGATTAACACATCTAATCAAAAGAGAGGGAAACGAGAGAATAACAATTTGACAGACGAGAACAAATGCGGCTGATGGTTGTCAGCCAACGTCAGAACTCAAACCTCCAAGAGCATTACAAGGAAAGCAAATGGAAAGCCACGAAAAACAATTTGAAAAGTCCAGCAACGACAAAGGAGATATTGACCCAATGCAAAATTGTGAATAAAGCGAAGAGGACAATGTGCATAGAGCGAATAAGATAGGAGTCGATGATGAAGTTGAATGAATAGGACAATGCAATGATGGTCGGGTATGGAATGAAAATGTAAGAGGTACCGATGCGATACGTCCAAATCCACTGAAGGGAGGAGAGCCAGGGGGGAAAGAGCCAGGGGGATCGCAGAGGAGATAATCGTAAGTGGAACCAAGAGCGTATGATCTGGCAAAGGCAGAAGGGCATACTAATGAACGGATAGCGGGATATTATGAAGAGATGATATAGATAGCATAGTTTACGATGTGTGGTTTGAAAACTGGGGTCCTGTTATCTCTCTTCTGTACCAGTAGCCCGTCCCGCTTCATGCTGGCGTCCCATCGGCTCACGCTCGAGGCGAAGCTCTACCTTTAGCCGAGACAGTTCTTGCACAAGATTGACCTGAGTTTCCTCTGGCCATCGATCAAGTGCCCACTCTCGCATATATATACTCGACTATAAGGACGTTAATACACTAGAAGGTTGATGACAATAGACGGTAAACCTTATAATATCGCTTTCCGGCATATTTCTTATGGAAGGACTCATGCCGAATTGGTTTGAGGATATAATTCAACATGATGTTCGCGGTAGGAACGAGCGCACTCTCAGGATATCCGGAGTAGTGGGCAAGGTTCGGCGACTGGACACACTGTCAGAACCGCAAGGAAGGAAAAATATGCAAATCCTACCCATTGATCATAGCCTAGAGCCAGCCTTGAAAGCCAGATAGATGCAGCAGCCATCAAAGACGGAGGTGCTGCGATTAATCGCCACTCGAGGCAGCTGATCTCCAAAAGATATTTCGCGAGGGTTCTAACCTTAACATCATAGCCATCAGCTTTACTAACTCGACGGAGATAATGCACAGGGTTAGGATAGCTAAGATTCCAGTCTAAAGTTTTCAGAACATAACGTTCCGCCTGGAGAATTTCCGATTCGGTATAGGTTGAGTCGGCACAAAGCAGGAAGTTCGATACAGCAGGTGAGATGATTTCCTCAAATTTTGATGCGATGAATAGACAAGTCACGCCCACCAGCTGAAGTTTCGCAAGAGAGACAACACGAATAGAGAGGAAACGATCAATAAGATTGACGCAAAGAAATAAGGTTTCAGGGAGAAGGCGGAAGCGGACATGGACCTGAATGAGCCAGTCCATGAGAATCCCACGCATTTTCCACGCAAGCTCTCTCTGGCTTTCCATGTAATGAGGGTTAGGCATCGTGGTGAGCTATGCCAGAGATTAATGTCATAATGCCATGGATAACAGCAATTACAAACCTCCACCTGGCGCAGATATTTGAATATATCCACAACGTATTCACTGACCATCAAAGGATCGTCAACGTCATCGGCATCAAGGTCGTCCCACGGCGAGTTCTCTGGATCAGCCTCAATTTCATTGGCATAGGCTTCGAGCTCAGCATTGATTCGAGCAGTAAGGAAAGCTTCCTCAGTGGTCTGTTTTTGCTCCGGGGGTTCCGATGATGTACGTCGCCGCTTCATGCCACGATGATCCTCAAGATCGTCCTCTTCTGCCTGCAGCTGAGCTTTCGTTCGGCTCTCCCGGACATAAAGTTGTTTAGATGGCTGTCGTGCAACTTTCGTTGGCAGCGGTCCGCGTTTGATGAGGCCGGGTACAACGGGAGGGTCGACGACCATGGCGTAATCATCGCCAACAGGCTTTCCAGCTGCTTTCATTGGTACTACAGTAGCCTCCTTTTCCTTCCCAACAACGCGAGATGCGGGGGCCCTGGCAATTTGTTTGGTGCCAACTGTCCGCAAAGGGGGACGAGTGGCCGTAGGCTTTGTCTTGAGTACGACGCCATCAAAAGACTCCTTAGTATTTTCTTTCTCTTTTCCCTTCACAACAGTGTTTTTGGATCTGTTGTTGACGACGACTTCCCCAAGAGCTTCGCGCTTTCGTTTGACAGCAGTGGGGTCTGCCTTAACATCACCAGTGGTGGACTTTGCCCTTGATGCTGCTGTCGTCCGGGTGATCCCGCCGAGTCCAGTAATACCTGCTCCAGACGGTGGTTTTGCTCTCATCGCTATTCGCGAGGGTCTAGCATTTGCATTTTCATCGTCCTTGAGAGCAGTTGAGCGGGTTACCCGCCCTGCACGGCGTGTCTATATACTAGTCAACGAATGTGAGCAGAAGGATAGCTACATGAGCATACTGGTATAGCTGACGACATAACAAAAGCCCCTCAAAAAAGTGTCGTGAAAAAGAGGACTGTAGATGGTCGCAGATGATAGGATGCAATTACCATCTTCAAACAAAAGGTATATCCAACCACACGTGACATACCAAATACGTACAATTAACTGAAACGCGTCTGTCACGGGATCGTCGCCACCTCTGGAGTGTTCTTGGTCCCTTTCCTCTAACACAATGGGTTTCAAAGCAGCAATAGATCAAATATTCGCTCTGATGATGAATTTTTGAGTCTGTAGAATAAGGCTCAGACCCTGAAAACACAGAACTGATATATTCAGTCTACCTCTAGATAATTATGTAAATAAAGTTGAAAACAATGCTGAGTGTCTACGCTGGGAGTTAGCAACAAGAATATTGCTTTTTTTAAATTTAGCAGGTAACAAGTTACGCTACTTAAATATTAGAGAAAGAAATGAGTAAAATGAAGAAGAAAGATTGTGTTGCTGCTTGACTACGTATGCAAACAAGGAAAACAGAAAGAGTCAATTGCTTATAAGAAAGAGATGAGATTGGAGAGGCATTCTCCAGAAATGAACCTGTTGCATTCGAAGAGAGTATAGAATCTGGTTGTCGCTGCAAGGACATTCGTAACAATGATTGTGAGAATAATAAGATAATTAAGATAAATAATAATTCCTCATACGTCGTGATTGTTCAGCCCACCTGTATTTTGATAGACATGAAACTGTACTTCAAATTTCTAACAAACTTCAGGTTATACACAATATTTTGTTAAATAGCCATTGGTTCAGTTTCTGAATTTAGGCTACGCTTATGTAGAAAACAAAGATAAAGTATCGCTGAAATTACCCTATCAACTTCCGTGATGACTTCATCACAATTCTGGGTCGGAAGTCTTTCCGATCTCTTTTAGGCAAAATATTGTCTCATATGACTTATTCCACGGTATGTTCTTATTCTTCGTCTTGTATCCTCTTTTGACTGAATGGCCTCAGACACTATTATCTGCACTTCAAAGAGGCCTTTAGACCCAACACTCCTCAACCTCGAGGAAGATGAGGCAACGTTCTTTAAATTATTGACTGGGATCCAAGATGAGGAAGAATTGAAGAAGCATATAATTCATGTTCAAAGGAAGGCATATCAGGCATGTCTTAACCGGAATTCTACCTCAAGTTGCCTTCACGTGCTTAAGACTTTGGTGGTAGGTTTATGGATACCCATGTATCCAAGCTTTTGCATTTACGAAGTGAATGATACCTGACTCTGATATCCGAAATCGAACTGATACGTCCTCTAGACTGAAAATATCACGTCATCCTACATACAAACAAGTACTTGAGCTCCATAAGTCTCGCCCAGGCGCAATCCTTCTTG
>Ga0153976_1000050_pt1 | contig 31930 bp, 45 predicted proteins | sample TSGA060MetaG_FD_104717 | JGI IMG/M metagenome (GOLD analysis project Ga0153976, IMG submission 104717) | Attine ant fungus gardens microbial communities from Georgia, USA - TSGA060 MetaG | ecosystem: Host-associated > Fungi > Mycelium > Unclassified | place: USA: Georgia, Yuchi Wildlife... | reverse complement strand
GTCTCCAATTTCTCGAAGGTACAGCTCAGGTAAATGTACATGTTATATTAATACAAGTATTTATTATGGCTAGGCTTCAAGGCTGAAAAGTGTTCGTTTTGCCCTCGAGTTGCGCTGCAGAGGGTCGACGCCGATGGACATCGAATCCCTGGAGGATATTGGGGACTCTATCGGGGTGTCGGTATCGAATGACGCCTGAGAAAAGCCGTCGCGACTGTCACAGTCTGAGCTGGAGGCGCTGAGGAGGCGCTGAGGTCGCTATCGTTGTCCCAGTCTCCTGAAGGTGCTATACCTTGGCTGGCCGTGACGAGTTGCAACACAGGTTTACTTAGAGGTGGGATCGCAGAATCCACCAGCATCGCGTTGGGATCGACACCTATATTCATGGCATATTGGACGACAGGCTCGCAAGTTGAACACGGGCCATCAGGCTGGACTTGTCCTTGCAACTGCGTGCCTTCTTCCTCGGCAGCTTCCCCGAAGAGTCCAAGACGAGTACTCATAAGAGGAAAAAAGTGAGAGTGTAGCTAGAATAAGACTGGGTCATTTAATGCCAAATATTTTACGGAAAATGCATGCTAGATGGTTATTTTGCAGGAATTCGAAAATGTGTTGAGAGAAAGAATGATGATGGAGTACGGCTGGGCTCCGGAGGAGAATAAGGGCTCGTTCTTACAAAATTGCTAATCCTTGTTATTTTATCGATTCAGAGAAGAAAGATTCTAATCAGTGCAACTGGTCGTCAAAAACCAACTGTAGTCAGGATAACAAGATAGCAGAATATTCTTTCTACCTAATCCAGTTTTTATTCTACAATATCACTACCGTGTAACAAAGTCTCGCGCACCCCCAATCAGATTTAAATGGACTCGAGTTGCCGTTTCCTCTGGAGGACCTTTCGACTTCTGAGTGTGCCTTGTTCATTATTCATTCCAAGATCACATTTTTCAATCGAGCATGATCATAAATTAGCAAGGAGCAGCAATTTCGTAAGAAAAACACGAGCCCTTATTTTCCTCTGGAACTCAGCCGTACTCCACCACTCAGAGCCTGGAACACAGCTGTACTCCAAATTACCCAATCTGGAATGCGATCTCTGGAATGAGTTGGGACAAGGCCTAAGCTATGTGTATGGGGCAAGAAAGGCTCAGACACCTCAAGATCAGCATTGTATACAAAAAAAGCTATGTTTTATGTGTTATTACAGAGTCGACTATGGCTGGAATGCAGCTGCCCTCCATACTCCATATTTGGAAATTCTGCTGCATTCCAGATTACCCACGCTAAATGGGAGTTGGGACAAGGCCTGAGCTATGGATACTATGAATATGGGCTACGAAAAAGGTCCAGAGACCTCAAAGTCAGCTTGGGATATGGAAAAGGCTATGTTTTATGGATTACAGAGTCGACCGTGGCTGCCCTCCACACCCCATATTTGGAAGAACGTCATGTCCACGTGATAGCACAAGCTACATTTTTGATGTCAAGATCTACGCTTTTAGTTTACATGACAAAACCCTTGTCACCACCGGCTACCTGTCGATTGGCTGGCATTGGGTTGGCATGATAAGTTGTTCAAGTCCTCTGAGTCAGAATGTATTTGTATACAGGGTTCCGATCGTGTTTGGGAATGACTCATCTGATCGTGGACCATAAGTACATGTCCAGTTTCAAAGCAGCATCCTTTTTGTTTAATCTATGCGAACAACATACTCCCAACACACTGCACCTGCACTTGCTCGTGCGTCTGATATATGGCCACATCTTCTGCATCAGGGGGATTTCCATCCTTTGCTCAAGCTGCAAGGCCTTTTTGACCAGATCCTGTGCAAAGTCTCGTCTCCGGACCCAGGAATGTCGAAGAAGAGAGCTGGCTCCCCGCATTCTCAGGCTCCGGGACGAAAGAAACAGAAGAATAATGAATCTTTGATTAATGACTCGAAGGAACAAGTGCTCGATTTTAAGCCCTCCCTTCATCTTGACGTCGCAATGAAATTACCGACTTGGCGACACACATTCGCGCTGCGCTATACTCTGAGCATCAACGAGACATCTTCAATGACCTCTTTGGCCGAAATTCTGGGAGTGCTGAGGACCCTCTGTGGTTCTTTGGCTGAGCCTACGACAATTGACATTGGACAATGTCAGATACTGAATCTTGAGGGAAAGCTGGTTAGTTTTTGGGCCGAAGGACGACCCAACTTCTATAATGAATGGCTTCTTCTTCCACTATCGGCACATGAGAAAGACTACTCGATTGTTCTTCAGAGCTGCTACGAGTTGCAGCAAATACATAAGGTGAAAATTGAAGCTCACATGAAAATTATTATTTTTCCAGAAGGCTCTCACACCAGCAATGAATCGGAACTACCCTTTGAAATACAACTTCAACTTGCAGTGTCTATGGACCATCCTTCAAACTTCAATTTCTTAGATCGTCGAATGCCCAAGAAACGAGCTGATGTTGTTCAAGAACATCAAAGAAAATTGTGTTACTTCCTGTACGGTCGAAATTCCGACTCGGAAAATATACCCCATAATATAGATATACCTTTTTTCTATTCGATCCTCACTACTGCCCCTCAAGCACTATCGCAACTTGCTGATGCTGCAATGCAGCCTGATGCTCTTCTCCCCACGCTCCTGCCTTACCAACGAAGAAGTGTAGCTTGGCTGCTCTCACGCGAGGGGAAGGAAGTGAGCTCTGAGGGATTCATCGTACAGAGGAGAGACGAGGCCGATTATTCTTTTTGGGAGTCAATCCAAGAAGGGAATAATACATTTGCTTACAATCGACTTGCGAGAATGATATCTGATGAGAAAGATACCGTAGAGCAATCGTTTGGTGGTATACTCGCAGAAGAGCCTGGTCTAGGGAAGACATTGGAAATTGTGGCTCTCATCCTTCTCAATCCTGCGCCTGAAGATCGCACTCCCAGGATGATCCGTTGGGATCCGGTGGGTGGACTGGATGTCAAGGCAGTCAAGGCATGCCTAACTAACCACACTGCGTTCGATCCCTTCGCTAACTTGTGTTTTCAGGCATCTCTCATTGTCACTCCATCGTCATTGGCAGCACAATGGGTTGACGAGATAAATACTCATGCTCCATCCCTAAAAGTGCTCGTCTATGAGGGCTGGTCAAAGGTTGCAGTTCCGATATTGAATACGCCTGAGGAGAAAGAACGCGCACGAAGGCTTCTCAAGAAGTCAGGGAACCTGGGTCCGACGATCGAGAAGAAGTCTGTTACGGCAAAGGTACGATCCAAAAAGGGCAGGGGTAAGGTCAGGTATAACAATGGCAGGGATGTGACAGAAGAATCAAATGAGATAAAAACGGCTGATGTCGACAAGGAAGGAGGTTTTCTCAGTTGGTGTGATTATGTGCAAGGTTTTGATATTGTCGTTACCACTTACGCAACCTTGCGCTCTGACTTCAATGTTGCTCGTGCCGCAATCAAACGTCCAAGACGAGAAGATGTGTCTTACGCTAATGTAGAGCGGCCGAGGAGCCCATTGGTGATGGTTGAGTGGATGAGGGTCGTGATGGACGAGGTGCAGATGGTTGGAGGTGGAAAGACAGAGTGAGTTAAGACATTCTCTTCCCAAGAGCCTATATCTCACCTATTTCAGAGACATGGTTTCTCTCATTCCGAGACTGGCTTCCTTTGCTGTCTCAGGAACACCTGCTCGCTCATATGTATCCGATTTGAAACATGTCCTCAAGTAGGTGGCTGTTCAACACTTGTTACGTTTGTGTTATCTGATTGATTATTTTAAGATTTTTGCGGGTCGACAATGTGGTTGGCAGACCACAGATGTGGAAGGAGCTCCTCCAGCCATACAATGCCACAGATTTTGCAGCGTTCTTTCAGAAGTACTCAATAAGGTTCGTTATTCATAGTTGGGTAATCATTAGAGAGAAGCTGATCTAGCAATATAGGACTGTCAAGGCCGACGTGAAGGATGAACTCACTATTCCACAGCAAACACGCTATGTTGTAGGCGTAGAGCTAGGGCCTGTAGAGCGAGAGGCAAGTCGTCGAGTCACTCCTTATGTTTGGTCACTGATACCTCGTAGGTTTACAATCAAATGCTTCAAAAAATGTTGAATGAGCAGGGATTGGACGCTCATGGAATCGCTGCCTCAGCTGGTTGGCAAGTTGATGCGTCCTATCTTCGAATTTCCCTTCGTAAGCTTCGTGCCCTGTGTACTCATCCTCAGGCATGCATGTCGTTCGTCAAGTCAGTAAAAATAACTGATTTGGCCTGGATAGGTAGGACAGCTGCAGTGGCAAGGTGATAAGCCCATGAAAACACTAAAAAGTATGCAAGATGTCTTAGAAGATCTGAAGGACAAGAACTGGAGATCAATCATAGATGATTCCAAGGCAAAGGTATAATAATACTTTTCTATGGAACTATCTCTGACAGCATACAGATACAAGGATTGTGTGATTTGGCTCAGTATCAGCAGCAGACACAAGATCCCAATCGACATCATATAGCCCTGCAAATGCTTCAGAATGCTGAAGGGGATATCAGTCAATTAATCGAAGAACTCGAGAATGCTATCCGACGGTACAGCGGGAAAGGAAAGGCTTCGAAAACTCCTGTTGATTCGGAGGCACTGAACAATGGACCAACCTCTAACAACAAGGAGAATGGGCATGAGACCTCGCCTCACGAGGAAAAAACAACAACATCCCTTGAAGAGGAGAAGGCTGTCAGACGTCGAACACTAAATCAACGTCTGAGGGAAACAAGACTTGTATTGCATCGTATCAAGTTCCTCCAAGGCGATGTTTATCATGTGTTGGACAATCAATATTCATCGGAAGAATCATATGGGATAGCAAATGAGATCCGGAGAGAACTCTTGAAGGGCTCGTTACTTTAATCCAATGATTGCAGATCACAGCTGATAAAGACATGAGCAGGTCCAGAGGAGGAGGCGATTCGTTTGATGGTGTCTCTTAATGCTGCTAAAACTCAAAAGGAACAAGAGAGTGTCACTGAGGACGACCTCTTTATCCAAGTGCCTTACCTCCCCAGAGGCTGTAAATCAAGCAATTCCGTTGATCTGGTAAGCGGTCCTTTATTCATTTAAGGGCGCTTCATGACTATCGTTGATGTAGTGTAACGAGGCCGACTCAATTATAAACAATATACTCAATAAACAGTCCGCCCTTCTCTGGGAATGGAGAACACATGTCATTCAACTGCTTTCGCAAGAAATGAACGGTAACGAACGTGAGGCAGATGGACAAGAATATCAGCGGACTTTGGAGAGTCAGGGTGAGGCGGAAGTCTATCTACAGCTATATGCGGCTCTTCTCGCTGATCGACGAGAGGCTCTGCTCCACGAACGAACTCTTCTGGCTTTGCACGACGTTTGTGAAAAGAAATTACGCCAGACTGCAGCCGCCATGAGGGCAGCGACTGTGTTGGAGGAGCTTACCTCCTCCAAAAATCATGGGCCAGAGATATTGAACGTAGTTCTGCAGCCGGAGGATGAAATCACTCGTACTGAACTGTCTGCGCGAAGAAAAGCGATTTTGCAGGAATTAGGGGACAAAGCTCTGCGCACTGTATGTATATTCAACTGGTTTTGTATGATAAGGCTCAGATCCCATCTTAGACTGCAAATAACTTGCATGACATTGCTACCTCGCTTCGGAAGGATCCAGAAAAGACTTGGGCTAAAAATGCAGCTAATCAACTAAGGTGTCTTATCACTGAACAAGGTAGGCTCCCCCTATTTCCTTCTTGTCATATAACCCATTAAATTGGCTAGAAATGCTTCATGATAAACTCGACGCCGACCTAATGTTTATGCGGAAAGTATTCAATTACAGGATCGTCTATTTCAGACAGCTTCAAGAAATTTCTGATTCTGTGATTCCGGCAAAATGGGAAGGATCTATAGATGACGTGATCAGGGATGAGGCTGATAGACAAGAGACACTAGATGCGAAGATCAGGGCAGGACGATCAAAACAGAATTATCTGTCCGATCTTGTGCAGGGCGAGGATAATGCTGACGAGGAAATATGTATTCTATGCAAGTGTGAATTTGCTCGTGGGTTTATCACATCATGGTTTGTTCTTGAATTGTATTTTTGCCTGCTTTGTTCCTTAATTTTTCTCCATAGCGCTCACATCTTTTGCCAGGTAAGGAACGCTGCAGACTACTGTCTCTTCCATCTCATGTATTCGTAGAGCTGTATGCAAGCCTGGATGGCAGAGAGAGATAGGAAGACATGCCCAATATGCAGGTATGTCCTTACATTGTGATTGGATTTTCAATGACTATCTCTCGGATATTATGTAGATCCAAGATCAATAACAACACCTTGCAAAAATTTACTGTCAAATCAAAGCCTGTAGCAGAAGCGAAGTCAAGGATTAACAATAAGCGAAATGAACCCAGCCCTCAATCCCATCGAGTCATCATTTATAATACCCTTTGTATGGCTATCCATTTTCTGATTGACGCTCAGTATCTGACAATCAGTCTAGGTCCAGAAGTCCTTGAAGCAATACAACAAGTTCAAATCTTGGGCACTTTGGCAGTAAGATCCAGACTCTTGTCAAGCACCTTTTATACTTGCAAATCAATGACCCTGGGTCAAAAAGCATCGTGTTCTCAGCTTGGGCAGACTCTCTCCACAGTACGTCTCTTGTTCTACTCTTCCTAATCTGGACTCCGAATATAATTTGAACAGTTGTACATGTTGCTCTGTCTCTCAATGGTATTGTGTTTGCTACTTACTTCGACAATTCGTGGCTCAATTAAGCGTGTCAGGCATCCGGTCTTTGCGCATAGATCAGATTTCAAAAGGAGATAATGCTGTGAAAATATTTAGAAAAGATCCGGGTATTTCTGTGTTGCTCCTTCACGGGTAAGTTAGGTCATTCCTCAAGTTCCATTGAATGTCAAATGACTTGGATGATACAGTGAGCGCGAAAATGCGGGACTTAATTTGACTTGTGCCTCTCGGGTTTTCCTCCTTGAGAGTGTTGTACACCACGGATTTGAGCTTCAGGCCATTGCCCGCATTGATCGCCTGGGGCAATCACGTCCAACCGAAGGTTGGTAGTTCAGGAACGAATTTGGATCAAGTATTCATCTCATTGACTCATCTACGATAGTTTATTGTTACTATGCTGAGAACACCGTGGAACGGAACATTCTTGACCTTGCGACACGTCAGGGTGCATCGTTGTATACGAAAGAGAATGCGGTTGGTACACTTGACGTATCCGGATTTGAATTGGATGATTCGCAGAAAGTGATTGATTCTCCAGCGACGAAGAAAAAGGGAGATTTCATCTTTCAGTAAGCTGTATGTTCTCCTCTTATTTGTTCGCGTACTGACAGCTGTTTAGGGTTGATGACATGCTAGCGATTCTGTTCCCCCACATGTACGAGGACATTGGATATCTCGTTTCTGATGAAGCCACAGCCAACGATAGCACTGATATGGGATCTGGCATGGAAGCGCGGTCGAGTGGATCCCATGTTAGACACGCGAATGCTGTTGCTGGACCGTCTTGTATGTAGATTTTACACATCCCAAATTAGGGGTGTGAAAGCCAATAGAAGAGTCAGCACTCATTCTGCACGCCAAGTGCATTCAGGAGTTTCTGTAAAAATGAATTGAAAGCTTTGCATTGCTGTGTGCCTGCTGAATTAGACACCGCTGGTTATGCAATTTCTTGGAGTGGAGAAAAGCCGCAGCTTATAGATGTACCGCAGCAAAAAGACACTGCATCTTGTATAGCCATGGGAGTACTTGGGTTCGACTTCTGGCAATATATACATACTATTTTTAGGCCAGTTACAGAATTGGGAGCGAATAACCAGCGTTCCAGTGGAAATCGATAATGCTCGAGTATTTCACAGGGTTCAGGTTGCCAGTGCCAGGTGCTGAGATACAAAAACAATGAGATTCGGGGGGTATTACGAGTGCTGCGGATATAGCAGTGCCCTAACGGTGGCTTGTGACCCACGGCACCAAATTGGTCACGCCCAGCTAATTTTATGGATGTATAAGATATGCGCCAAATCTCGCCACCTTTTCACCTTCCCTTCACACCCAGAAAATGCCTGCGTCACCTGCAGTTCCAGGAATCTTTCTATGCTTTTCAGCAATGGTCCTTCTCGTATTCGTATGTATTTGGTGGACTCTACTGTTTCGGCCTTATCTATCGTCGTCCAACGGCAGGTTTCCGTGTCCTCTCCAACTTGGGAGATGATTTCGTTCTTGGATGTGGGCATCGGAAGTAGCCAAGTTCATTACGGAGTCTTTGGGTTCACAGGGTCTACTCCAGTTATTGGATACTTGTTTGGGTAAGTCATTTGGTATCGTACACGTGTCTATTTCTAACGCTTAGGAAAAAAAAACAGCGATAATCGACTAAATACGACCCTTCTGCATAACCTGACAAAAACATTGATACTACATCCAGTTGGTCAGTCACTTCATCTCCGACAACTGATACCTCTGTTTTGACGAATGGCAGCTGCCGGACTTTCTGGTATTGCTATGATGTTTGGTGTTTGTGGTTCCGCCTCCCGCACACGGGTTGGTACCGTCTTTATGACTCTTGTTGCTGGCCTTGCTGCTCTGACTGCCCTTGTCGCGTGGGTGATTGATATGGTACTCTTCGGTATTGCGCGGGATCACTTCAGGGAACTTGGCAGACCAGCACAATACGGTAATGCCAATTGGCTCACGCTTGGTGCACTCGTAGCTCTATTGTTAGGGTTCTGTGCATCAGCATGTGGAGTTTTTGGCAGATATGGAAAACGGAGATGATCTGTTTCCTGGATGATTATATTTCTGAGAGATTTCACGATTTTACCTACGACATAACATAGCCCTACCTGCATCTGCAGATTGCTGATATATGAACGCTGTATCTTGACTTCTTGTAGTAGTACTATGATGTTGTATAGTATCTTGTACCCTGCCGATACGTCTATAATACTTACGTGATTCCGAGTTTCCCCTCAATTTCAGCATTACTATACAGGTCTTACAATGGACGCCGCCCACGGCCAGGATTTGCAGGGGCTTTTCGTTTCTTGAACAGACCTGACGGTTGTTCAAGAGTACTAGACTCATCAATTTCAGCCTTGACTGTCGATGGAGGATTTTCCTCGGATTTGATCACAGTCTCCTTGTCCGTGAGGCCCGAGACTGGTGCATTTTGTGAAGGTTGATCAGCTGGAGCAACAGCAGTATCCTCTTCCTTGATGGGCTGGGTCCACATGACTTTCGCCCAACGTGAAGCCTGTGGCTGCGCCTCCTCAGTCGTGGACTGGGAAGACTGACCGTCAATTCCTTCTGTTTTGGCGGAAGATGAAGATACGGATGAGCCTTTTCCTTTGAGAGAGATCGCAGTCCATTTAGGAAGTTCAGTGTTGGAAGAGCCGGGGATTGGCATCATAATTGAGGGCACTTCAGCTACGGTAGTTTCTTCTTTTTTCTTTAACTTTATCGGTATAACGCCTGGGTCATAGATGTCTCCTAGTCCCACGACTGCAGTTTTCTTGCGAAGTTTGAATGCACGACTATCATCGTCAGGATGCGACTCTGCAGCCCGTTTAGAGGTGGATTCCGCCAAAGAAACAGTATCTGTGCCGTGGGCGCAGTCAGCGGGCTTGACGTCCTTTTCTTCGTCACCAGTCTGTAGTTCGGTGTGCATGGGTTTGACTACCTGCCATTCTCCGACAAGACCCTGAGACTTCCGGATTTGCATTTTCTCCACATCCGGATCTGTATATCCTAGTTGGGCTGCTGTCGAATAATCTGAAAATGGATTGGAAGGTTTGGTAGCAGATTTTCGTGGAGCAGTGGAAGTGGAAGAGGAAGCAACGGGTGTACTACTGGCTTTTGCATGGCCTAGACTAAGATCCTGAGCAAATGCTGCATGGGCTGCCTAGTAATGAGTGAATATTCAAGAGACATTTTGAGTAGATGGACGCTGTACCTGCTCTACACGTGCCATCTCCCGTTTCTCCTCTTCCTGGTCCTTCTTCCTTTTCTCTCCCGTTTTGTAAATTCCTCGTATGAATCGTTCGACATTACCCTTATGCCGAAGACCGTTTTCGTGATGTTGCCTGGAAGGTACATCGTCTGCGATATAGATTTCGCAGTATTTGCAGAAGTATCTCTTCTTGGAGACCCAATACTCGCTCATAGATAGTGACTTGATACGTCACTCCTTTAACAAGTAACGCCATGTAACACTTATTGATTAGGCAACCTAAGTTCTTGCTGAACACATGCACTGAAATTATCTTTCCACCATGACTACATCATCTCAGAGTAATAAAAAGCCACAGCGACGTTATTCATCCGGCAGCCAAGATGCAGTCCTCGCATCGCTCACGAACCGCCAACATTGGAAGAAAATGAATGAAGATAATCTCTATCCATTTCCTTCAGCGCCCCTCGGCAAACGAGTTGACCAGAATTGTTCACTCGCTGTGTCAGAATCACGGCATCTGCATATATATGACCGGGTTTATCTCAGAGATGGATTAGAATTAGGTGCAGAGACTCGCTGGAGGAAAGAACCGGTTCGCAGGAGTCGTTCAACTTCAGTTTCAGATGCACCGACAACTGGCGACATTCCAGACCACCTAAGACTCCGAGCAGCATATCATAGTCCTCCAACTGCATATGCATCTTTGCCAGCAACGCCTACGGGATCATATGGTAGTAATAATATATCTGTCTACCCAACCGCCCCGCCCACGCCTCTACTTGAGCCTCTGCCTCCACCTCCGCGACGACGGCATGTATCAGGGGATATCAGTGTATATGAACCACCATCACCTTTTTCGCTATGGGACTATCTCAGAGAGGAAATCCTGGCAACAGACTTTGACTCTCATCAGGAATCGAAGTGGGAACGTGTCAGTAATTTTTTGAACATACCTTTGGCTATGGAAAAGGCATGCCCCTTCGTGCATATGGCGAGCATGCATGCTCACGGATAATCCCTTAGATCATTGGCTTTGGGTTCATCCTATGTTTGGATAGCTTTCTTTACACTTTTACCATACTACCCATTCGCTTCTGTCTCGCAATCATTCGCCTTCTAGCTAATCTATTTCGACGATCTGCGCCCCCTCTCCCTCCATCTCAGAAGGCTGATATTCTTCGAGCACTTCTACTTGTCACATCACTATTTATCTTAAATCCTTTAACGGATGCAAGCAAAATTTATCATACGGTTCGAGGGCAAGACACGATAAAATTATATGTGATCTTCAATGCTCTCGAGGTACGGAGCTTGAGTCTGTGCAGTAGAATTTATCGACTAATACCGGGCTTCTAGATTGCAGACAGACTTTGTGCTTCCATAGGACAGGACATTCTCGACTGCTTATTCTCCCGCTCAACACTCGAACCTTTATCTCACAGAGTTCCAGTTACTGCCATCACACTTAGACCTTTCTTATATTTTCTCCTTGCTGTTATGTATACTGGTATGTCGCCATGGTTATCCACTTCTTCATCTCAGCTGAAGTTCTCCAAGTTGCACACGCACTAGTCATGGTTTACCAACTTATTTCCCTCAATGTCGCTGTCAATTCCTACGACCACGCTCTCTTGACGCTTCTGGTATCCAATCAGTTTGTTGAAATCAAGGGGAGCGTTTTCAAAAAGTTTGAAAAAGACAATCTCTTCCAAATAACTTGTGCAGGTAAGGACATAGTCGTGTATCGCTTGGAAATCCTCTTGATCTAGTACTGTGTGTCTAGACATTGTCGAACGTTTTACCCTTGCGTTAATGCTCGGAGTTGTTGCTTTTCGGAACCTCATCGAATTAAGCGGATCAGAGTTCGACTTTTCCAGCGGCTTCGTCTTACCGAAGAGCTTTGGTTGGTTCAGAGGAAACAATGTTCTTTGGACAATCTCTTATGTGTGTCTGAAACTTCATTCCTGACTCACTCTGACAACCCCTTGTTCATAGCCTGTACTCACAGTGATGTTCTCGGAAATGCTCGTTGATTGGCTAAAGCACGCATTCATCACGAAGTTCAACCATATCAGGCCTTCAGTATATGAGCGCTACACAGACGTCTTGTGTCGTGATTTGGCTAGCGGTAGCGCTGTCGGTAGGAGAGGCGCCAGAAAGGTAGACCGTGATCCAGCCCTTGCTTTATTTCCTGCTCATCCCATAAATAGCATTCGTATGTTGATCAGTCGCCCCTCGTCGCTCGTCGGTTAGGGTTTGCCTCACTACCCCTAGCAGTCTTGGTTATTCTCGTCGGATCTCAGTCTATCAGCCTCATGTTTTCGGACAAAGAGACACTCTCGTTCTCGTTCTGGCGCCTCCTTTCCATATACAATCTCGACTTTAACACACTCTCCTTGTCTTTTCAGAGCGCCAACGCTATTGAATATATCACGTTGGGGACCATGGCTATTTTGTTTTGGCTCTGGTATGCTCACCCCGTTGATACACTGTTATAGTCCTCACGATTGTCCTATCAGCTTTGTGGTCATTAAGACCATACTCGGTGTGAACTTGATTACCTATGCAACACGGCGACAGGCAGGCATGGAAGAACGAAGAGCTGCGGACGCTGTGAACGACTTTGGTAGAGACCCCATTGGAGAAGGAGGCGATGAAAGGGTATATACCATATCTGCCTGTCTGGTATTCTTTGCTGAAGTTTCAGTAGATATACAACAAGAATCTGAAGAAATATGTCGATGATAATTTGGACGATGCTCCTCGACTTTCAGACATGGGAGAGAATAAGCCAGGACAAGGGTTGAACAAGAAGGAGAGATTGAAATTGGAGGATTTGACGAGGTATACAATGGTGAAGCGGATTTGGTAAATCACTTGGTGTGTATGCAGTCGGGATACAGCACAGCTTTTGAGCTGGTTTCCTTGCAAGGGGACGAGCGATGATGTCGCATACCATGGTTGAAGGCTCTTCAGGCTCTCCAAATATCAAGTTCAAGAACCTCAGGCTTACATCCCTGTATATAGTCATCATATTGTTCTGCAGAGTCACAAGCACCGTTCATATACCCAGCCACAGCTGTATCGGTCTGATTCTGTATATTTTCTTCACAGTATTAGTGGACATAAACGTGCGTGCGTTATTACCTTTAACATAAACCCTCGGTGTGGTGTGATCAGCAAAACTCAGGAATGGGTCATACCACTCACACTGCGGCCCGCGTCTCCCCGGGATTTGGATGCTCCTGCATATTCGTGGCATAAACTCGGAAAGGAGTTTATGGCATAACTCAATCGTTGATTCCTGGATCTACGGTACATCAATTTTTTTCACTTCCGCTGGGAGATTTCTTGCGCCTTGAGCACGGAAACTGAGGAAAGCATTGACAAGGTTATTTGTAGTACTCATGAACCGCCGTAATAGCACAACCTACAACCTTGTGGTTGTTGAAGATAACGTGTGTATACTCAACTTGCTATCTATAGCGCACTAGATCACTTTGTCTCCGCCCCGCCCCCATCATTCCTATGATACTACTCTACTACCCATATAAAACGACTAAATCTCTAAAACAATAATGTATTCGCTTTCCTGCCTCTCACATATAATGTATTACCCAAGGCTTACCTAGGTGAGTTTGCTGGTGCAATGATGTACCCTCCTTTCACAGTGGTTTCAATCATCAATCCGATCACACTTCGTAAATGTGAAAACGGACCCACCTTAAATTAAAAAAATGTGTCGAGTGAGCTAGTCTAACCCATTTGATCCCCTCGATCCGGAATCGTGTTCGATGTGCAGCTGATGATGATGGCGGTATATTTGCGAGGGCTAGTGCTATAGTAATGCCAGAACTGTATGGGATCATAATCGAAGAGTCGGCGGCATCGAAAGCGAGAAATGTTACTGTCGATAACCTAGTGTCATTGAGCGCACGAGTACATATAAACCCCTACTGATACGTCTAAATTCACGACGAAATGCCGATTTCTCAACGGCCGACTTGTTTTATTAGGCGCCGAGCCGTTTTCCTCCTCGAAATACTCAGAAATCGTCGCAAACATCGAGAGCCTGTCAGAAATGCTACCAAGGCAAGTACTTCAATGCTGAACAGCTCAAGTGGATGTGCATCTGGCTTATGATCGACCTCGTGTGGCCCCTCAGGACTCGGACGCTTCATTGGGTGTCGGCATTAGGAATTCAGTTAACTCAGTTGAAGTTGTGTTACGCGACAAAACGAAGATTCAGCTATCGGACGTGGGGTATCTGAGAGCTCAAAACGGGGAGCAACAAATATCGCAGCTGCCTAATGAACTTCTATGTCAAATTTTCATGATGGGCGTCCTTCCACCTCATGCAGCAACCTATCCTGCACTCCTTAGGAAATTCTGTGATACAAAAAGATACTTGGGTCAAGTCTGTTACCGTTGGCGAGCGGTTGAGCTCAATAGTCCGGACATGTGGTGCAATGCCGTGGATCTATCTACGGGAATTTGGTGGATCGAAGAGGTCCTGAAGCGTAGTCAGGGTCGATCGCTTACTGTTTGCATGCCAGAAGGGACGAAGGAAGAGAACTTTGCCCTTGTTGTACAAACAAACCGGATCCAACGTTTTTTTGGGAATGTGCAACAGCCATATCTTGCGAGTCAGGTCTTGGGCCATCTACGTGATCTTCGTGGTTTAGAGGAACTGCAGCTTGCCACATGCAGCTGCTCTCGTTCTCGTTTGAAAGTGAGCCTCAGAGACTGGTCGAAAGACACTTCTATGCCTGGATGTCTATCGTCGCTTCGTTCTTTGTATCTGACAGGACCCTCTATCCCTCTTCCGGCACACTTGATGTTCACATTGACTTCCCTGTATGTTGGGCATTCGTGGGGATCTAGAACCTCTTCCGAATGGCTATTCTCCCTGTGTAACTTCCCTAATCTCGAGGAACTGTCTTTGATCAATTGCATTAAACGGGATAATCCCCTATTCCCGTCGTCTGACGTCAAAAATTACGACACTTATCTTTCGTCTCACCCCACTCATTTACCACGACTTTGAGAGCTTGAGCTTAATGGTAGTCATTTTTCATGTGGGGATGTGTTTCGGGGTCTTGTCATCCCTCCGACATGTGTCCTTCGGATGGCAACCTACGACACCAGAGTCGGACCTTGCCTTGATGCTGTGGTTGGGTTCCTTAAAGCCGACTCGTTGCGATACAAGAAGCGATCTTCTTTTCAAAACCTGTCGCCTTCTTTTAAAGCCACTTCCACTCAGCTCTATCTGCAGGTTTCCGAGGAAGGCGTGATTAGATTGGATATCCATCTGAAATTTGATAATAGTTATTACAAGGAGTTTGATACAGCGGCGCTCACAGTGAAAGAGCTTTTGTCAGCTACTGTTCTTCGGTTTCAGTCTCAGGGTGGATTCTCATCTTTAACCTTTTCTCTGGCAAAGTCATTAACGTCGAGCCCGCGATTCAATCATTAGCTTCATCTAGTAAAATCCCGCTATCTCTACCTCAAGAAATCTATGCTCTGCGGCTGCAAGAGGCTCCGACGATATACGAGTTCTTGAAGTTGACGACTGATTCATATTGTGTGAGAAAAGGGACGGTTCTCGATAAAGAGGCCATGGGCACCACTTTATATTATCCCAGGCTTCAACAAGTAGCCTTCACTCACATTGATTTCGATAAGCAAACAGGTCCAGCTATTTCACAACAGATCGTCTCGTTTATCCTTAGACACCCCAAGATAAACCTTGTTCGATTGATTCAATGCAAGCACGTAGGTGCAGTACAGGAGAAGGTCAGTAATTTGGGCATAGAAGTGACTGTAGATTGAATGTTGGTAAGTGTAATCATCTCCTAAGAACATCTTTGTTCGGCAATATATAAGGCTCATAGTACATCACGTAGTAACAGATTGATTCATCTACTGACTGAACCCAGTGATACCATTAAAGTTGGTGATTTTACCTTAAGAGTATCATTATCAAGAAAGAACACTTGGAAAAGGATTGGTGTATCCTACCTGCAGATCCGCCAGAAACTTTGAGGTTGGACCAGTTCCATGTTCCTGAACAAGTATGATGAAATCAGAAAGTTCGTCTTAACTGGAAGACTCGGCTCCATACCTGTGCAAGAGCCTACGCCACAATTAACGGCCACTCTCTCAGCACCGCTATTGACTGTAATTGAGGTTTGAGGCGACACAAAGTTGACGGCCTGTGGATAGGAAAACATTTGAGCAAAGCTACTCGAGTGAAATAGATGCAACCTACAGAAAGCAACACGCCACTACCGGGAGTACCAATAGTAGAGGGATAGCTCTGGTGCCGGATTTCATAAATGCGGATAGAGTAAAAATTTTGAAAAATTCGAACCTGGTCAATGATGACACCGAATCGTTTACAGCCAGTAGCAGTGTTACCCTACATTTCGTTGAAGTCAGATTGTGAATCGCAGACTAAACAGTTGACTGAGGGCTCACAGAGTATGTAATGTTTGTGACAGTACTTCCAGTGGCGGCTGCGTCAGTCTTTATGCGCAGAGCCTGGTCACTGAAGGTATGGTCAATCAATGTCATGCAAAGTCATATGAATTTACATTACTTGTTCGTGATTGTATTGCCAGTGATAGTGATTCCGTTCACAGTCACGCCAGAATTAATGGATCCCTGAGTAATATTGTCATCATGGGCACTTTCCAGAAAGAAAAAAAATTACGACAGAAATTCCATGACCACCGGAACAGTGGTTGTTCTTGAAAACAATGTTAGCACCACGGTTGATAGCGAGGCAGTCATCCTATATCTATTTAGCCAACATTCCATGCTTCAGAGAATTGATCCTGGACCTGGTTCATAATAACACTGTTTTGAATGGTGAGGTCTTCTGTGCTTGCATCAAAGCCATCAGTGTTATGACCTGCAGCAAGTCCATTACTGTTGGAATTTGGCTGGTCACCGAGAGCTGTGAAATGATCCGTGAACGAGAGTGGAAACAAATTTATGATTTAGACCTACAGTTATCAATGGTTAGTGAGTCCATAACAAGAGGGGCGGGATTAGAAACAGAATAGGTCCTGGCAGGCGAGTTGAGCACTTTGACATTCTAATTCGCATAATGAGTACTGAGAACAAAGATCTGATTTACAGGATGAGAGCCTACGGAGAATGTTCCAGACATTGAGATCCTGGAAAATTAAGTTATCGTCAAACTTGAGCTTGAGGTGAACAATACAAACTTCATCATTGGAGCTGGTTTAGTCACGCCACCATTGCCTCCCAAACCATCCTTGTAGAGCAAGTCGTCAAGAGAGGACTACCACAACTCCGGAAGAGTGTCTCTTACCCAGTACAGAGGTCCATTTCCATCGAATGTGTGACCATTTCCGTTGACTATTACCAATTAGATTTTGAACTATGGGCCTACGACGAACTTACACGTGATTGATTTGCCACTGCAATTTCCTCAGCAACAGTTTGTGAACAGTAAGAGGTGCTTTACCTGACTTGGAAAAGTGGACCTGCCCAATTCTGATGTGCGAAAGTGAGGTCTCCCTCTGATGTCGAATAAATATTGTGATTGGGAAAATGAGTTGAAAGACCATACGCATGTTGACTACGGTGTTGTCAAGAAGTTTCAGCAACAAAGTTTGGCCAGCTGGGACTGTGAAGCTGTTGATGTTAACAGTCGTACAGGCTACAGCAGCTGTGACGTCTAGGGTAAGATGCAATGAGAATGCAGTCATTCAAGAGAGGCTCAAATGGTTCATACCAGACATCGAACTAATGGTTCCAGTGCAGTCACTGGAGGCATATCCAGAAACAGCAAGTACAAGAAGACTAAGGAATGCTGTCCACATCGTAAGTGAGAATGGGGCGTTGCGCAGTCTCAAAGTCCTAGATATCCATACTTATGAGATGGGGTGGCGGCCCCGCGTAGGTTTACTTCACATGACACCGTATCAGGTGCGACATTCTTCGCTGGAGAGATTGATGAGTGGGAGCCATGAGTGTCCTTAAAATTTCCAAAAAAAGCACCGTTGCCATTGTCAGTGAGAATGTCACTCTAGAAGCAGTTCTTGTAGTCCAATAGTCAATGCTGACATTCTGTTCTGATCAATACGGTGGCCGAAATTCCATATTTTGACCGAAGATCAAGCGTGAACGTTTGAGCCTTTGTGAATAAATCGCTTCTGGCGGACCGCTGGGCATCCGGGTGTTGAAAGAATACACAAAGAAGAGCATATTATTTATAGAGCATGTTATTCATAGAGCATACTTCATAAGGACTTCGTAACTAGTACTTGAGAGAACGAGGTTGAACAGACATCGAAAAATTCAGAATTCTGGTGTTCCAATAGGCACATGACTGCGACTGCGGGAGTGCTTCAATCTACGAATAACCCTATATTCTAAACCTGGCTGATGACCTGTAAATGAAGAAGGGGAAGATGGTGAGAGGGTCCTCGTGTGATATTTGTTAGATGAGTTAGACTTGAGATCTTGTAGTGAAAAACTGGAGGAAAGCCGCCGTGATGAGAATTTTCTGTGGTAGGTTTGAGGCCCAGATAAGAGCTTGTGACTACGGGGGCGTGCAAGAGGAGATGATGGCGATGGCTGCCAGGTTACCAAACTTGCCGATGATGAAGAAAACATTTTTTTATGACTAGAAGCGGTTGAGCATTGAACAAGAACGTCAATGGAATGATCCGGCGCAGTTGGATTACAGGTTGAATCATGCAGATCGGAGTTCGAGATGCTTTCACGTGAACACCTTTTAGAAAGTGTTGAGGTAGAGTTTGAACCGAGTTGGGTTGGTAGTGCTTGCGATCGAAGAGGAATTGGACGATTAGGAGGAAAGTCAAGAGCCCGGCCTAGTTCCGGTGATGGACCAAAAGGGTCTCCTCCATTCAAGGGGTCCCACTGCTCCAGATTTGAAAAGTCCGATCCCATGGGTGAACGAAGTTCAGATGGCATTGGACTCGAGAATGAAATCTCATCCACGGACGTCGTACTCATAAATGAGGTTTTGGCTTTGAATTTCTGGATAGATCGGGCCAGAAGGGACTTTGAGCGCTGCAAATAGGCAGGGACTGGTTTCTTGGAAGTAGGAGACGAAATGAATGTTTTGGCAGAACTTGAACGCGGACCGAGGACACTAAGAAGTGTTAAAAGAAGGACCAACATCGAGCGAACAAACCCACCGATTTATGACATTGGGGAACTTGAATTCTGGATTACCCATTGGGATGATCGGAAGAGTGGGGCGAGTCTTGTTAGAGACCAGAGCAGAAGATTTTATAGGGGAAGGAGTGGTGCTCGTGTATCAGGGCCCAGATGTGTGGTGACATGGAAAAATGTAGAACAAGACCACTGGTCAATGATGTGGACCTACCACCATCGATATCTCAATATCGAAGTAAATCTGTAGCCACACTTCCAAATCGGGATGTGTTCAATTCTATCCACCGGCCGACCATGTCAGAAAAAATTACTATTAGGAAACGACCCCAGTCGGAGGCTGTCGTCACACAGCACAAGTTCTTCAAGAAAACAGCGCGTGGAAAGGTGATCAAAGGTGAGAACGGCGTTTCACATCCAGTGTTTCTCCTCATCCTTTGTTAGTCCTCCGCGAACGGTATCTTCGTGATGACGTTTCCTGCGGCATTCAAAACTGCGTAGCATGTCGTTCTTTATTGGAGAGTGCTCTTCCCATGGCAGGCGCCCTACATCCATTGTTTCCTGCGGGACATTTTATCCTACCAGATACAAATGTATTCCTGTCACAAGTACGTATTGTGAAGGATATACTCTTTCACATCTCTGAATAGAATACCACAGATGGACCTGATCGAGTCAACATTGTTTACGCCCCCGATTATCCTACTACAAACTGTGATGGAGGAAGTCCGACATCGGTCATTACCACTGTACAATCGTTTGAAGGCGCTTTCCAAAATGGAGGAAAAGAAAATATGTATATTTTACAACGAGTATAGATCGTACGTTTCTGTCTTGAGTCATGAGGCCAGGTTCTCATCCGTCTCAGTGAAACTGCAATCATACGCGAGGAAAATGAAACACCAAATGATCGGAACGACAGAGGTTTGCATCGTTGAACTTTGCCAGACTTAAATCTAACCTCAGGTCCAGGCATAAGAAAAGCTACGGAGTGGTACAACAGTCATCTGCAGAAAACCCGATTGCCAATCCATGGACAAAAATCCAAAGTTCCAACCGTAGTCCTTATGACGGAAGATGCAGCAAATAGTCAGATTGCAGACAAGTCGGGCATACCAGTCATATCTGGTAGGGAATTTTTCCTTTTATTGTCTTCTATATGACTGATTGAACCAGTGAAGAAATATGTGGAGAGTATGCCTCAAGCTGATACGCTTCTAGACTTACTCTCTGCAGTCGGTTCAGATGAAATTGAACCTACCAAGGTAGTTGGCGCCAGGCAACCTCTTTATCCTGAGGTAAGTCGTTTGCCATTTACTCCATCCCACTTATGGACCCTTTTAGTATCTGCCCACGGCTGTACTTGCTGCTGGGGTGAAAGCAGGCCAACTTCATCAAGGACATTTCAATGCCAATCAATATAACTACCTTGAGGTAAGGTCGCCATACCTCGAGTATTACGAATCCCATGTCCTTTCAGGGAAGCGTTCCGGTCCTTGCGTTCAGTAAATCTGTCCTTCTAATCGGACGCGAAAACATGAACAGGGCAGTCAATGGCGATATTGTGGTAGTCGAAGTTTTCAATGAAAAGGAGTGGAGAGCACCAGGAGATGAAGTTGTTGATCAAACTAGTGAGCTATATATTTCATTGATTTCCTTTCTGTTCTCAGCTTTTCTAGTTACTTTGAAGGATGATGACGCTGATAGATCCGGCGAGGAAGGTGAATCTGACAATGACGAAGTCATAGCTCGCGAAACGCGCCATATCAAATCTGAACATGCAAGGGCATCCGCCGAAAAACAACCAACAGGTCGTGTCGTGGGTATCATCAAACGCAACTGGCGCGCCTACGTTTGTCACATTGAAAGTGATTCCTTAACCTCCCAAAACGCCACCTCTCTTGCGCAACAAACAGTATTTGCTATCCCTGTATCAAGATCACTCCCCCGTATCCGCCTGAAGACGCGGCAAGCTCCGATACTGATTGGCCAGAAGATCGTGGTTACAATTGATCGTTGGGATGTTAATTCGCGATATCCGGAGGGTCATTTTGTGAGAGCACTTGGCAAGGTGGAAAGCAAAGAGGCAGAGCAAGAAAGTTTGCTGTTAGAATTTGATGTGCCATATAGGCCATTCGGGAAGGCAATCCTAGATTGTTTGCCGTCGGAGGGGGAACAATGGGTTGTGCCTCCCAAGAGTGATGATGCGAATCACATCTGGAAAGATAGAGAGGATTTGAGACAACTTCAAGTTTGTAGCATTGATCCTCCAGGTACTGTCTCACTCACCGATTGCACTGTTCGTTCTCTCATTGCGGTTTAGGGTGTCAGGACATTGATGATGCCCTTCATGCTCGGCTTCTTCCCTGTGGCAATATTGAAGCTGGCGTCCGTGAGTAAAATGGTGCTTCTTGTCCATTGAGGGTCCTGAACTGTTTCAACTAGATATCGCGGATGTGTCACACTTTGTGCACGCTGACACCCCTATGGACAAAGAAGCTTCGGATCGGGGAACAACAGTGTATCTTGTAGACAAACGCATTGACATGCTGCCCTCGTTATTGGGTACAAATCTATGCTCCCTTAGGCCTTTCGTGGAACGTTTAGCATTTTCAGCAATCTGGGTACGATTTTCTGTTCCGAAAACCTATCAACTTGCTTACACATACCTTAGGAACTGACTCCCGATGCTGACATTGTAAATGTTCGATTTACCAAGTCAGTGATTGCCTCCAAGGCAGCTTTCACTTACGAAGAAGCTCAGATTCGCAAAGATGATCCGTATGTCATCACCTTCTCTTGCATCTCCCTTCCTTTCCTCATTTGGATTCATCATGCAGAAACCAGCGGGATGATCTTACACATTCCATTCGCCTTCTCAATTCTCTCGCAAGAAAGCTCAAGGAAAAGCGTCTGAAAGCTGGTGCTCTCAATCTTGCCTCGCCTGAAATCATGATTCATCTCGACAGCTCAGAGTCCTCTGATCCCATTGATGTAGAACAGAAGGAGCTTCGGGAGACGAACAGCTTAGTAGAAGAGTTTATGCTTCTCGCGAATATCAGCGTCGCTGGAAAGATTCAAGAAAATTTCCCTGAAACAGCCGTTCTACGGAGACATATGCCTCCCCCGAAAACAAATTTCGAAAAATTACACGATATTTTACTTAAGAAGAAGGGCATCAAACTGGACGTATCTAGTTCAAGTGCATTGGCTGACTCGCTAGATAAGTGTGTGGTAAGTTCATCTTCTGTCGTTGTAATCATCATGAATAACAAGGGCACAGGATCCTGAAGAGCCTGCATTTAACACTCTTGTCCGTATCATGGCAACACGTTGCATGCTCTCTGCGGAATATTTTTGTTCTGGGAGTGTGCCGAGGGATACCTTTGGACACTACGGTCTCGCTACTCCTATCTACACACACTTCACAAGTCCCATCCGTCGCTACGCAGGTTTGTAATATATACTCCTCCCAGAAAGAAGAACATCCACTCATATAATTTCTACAGATATCCTCGTCCACAGACAACTGGCAGCATCGACTGGCTATGCACCCCTCCATCCTTCACTTTATTCCAAATCAGTCGTTGAACGTATCATGGGCGTGATAAACCGACGTCACCGTATGGCCCAAATGGCGGGTCGTGCCAGTGTCGAATTTTACGTCAGTCTAGCTCTGAAAACAAAAGCGACAAATGAAAGAGAGGTTGAAAAAGGTGGTATTCGAGAAGAAGCATTCGTCATTCGTACTTTCAGGAATGGCGTGAGCGTCTTTGTGTCCAAGTGAGTTTCTATTGGAAGAAAAGAGGTTTTGTTTTTGGATACTTATCTTATGGTTATGATAGGTTGGGTCTTGAAGGACTGGTGGTCTTCAAGAGAGATTTAAAGTTTGATCCCGAAAATTACATGATTACGGTTCCCGGTCCTTCTGGGGAGGTGAAAATTTCAGTATTCGACAAGGTGGTGGTCAACATTGAAGTTGAGAAGGATAAGAATACGCAAAGGGGCAAGGTCAAGATGACTCTGGTGTCTCCTATAAATTCAAATGGATTGTAATCTACTTCACTTATAAATGAGTATAAATGAGACAGCAATCTGGCAATATTTCAAGTCACGAGCTTCAAACTCGCCAGAGACCGAGTTGTGTCTAACCTATTCTCAAGTACATCTTGGTTCAACTGAATGTAGATCGCATTTTTTATGAACGCTATTTACAGACTTCTGGAGTATTCTTACATATTTCATTCACTCTTTCCTACCTCCGCAGCAGCATGATATGGATATGCATGGGATGTTGAAAAACAAAAAACAGGTATGACAAGTGAGGGCATAGGATGAAACAATCAAGACACTGTGCTAAAGCAGTCATAGGGAGAGCAAACGGCCACAAAACAAATGGAAGGTATAGGATGATGAATGAGAAATTGAACAAAGCTACAGACGAAATGAAATGCTAGGATAGGAATACAAATATGGTGGAATCAAAATGCAATTAGAGCGTAGCTGAGAATGAAAGTGAAGGAATTACATGAGTCATAGTATTAAGCATAAGTCAATAGAACGAGAAAGAGAACAAGAGAACGAGAACCAGGACGAGTTCGTAAACCTAGAGTTCAAAAGCATCAGAGAAGACGTCTTCCCGGCTCCTTTTCGGTAAAATATCATTTGCCTTGACGTCTCTTGCATTCCTGGCCTGTTCGCGCTGCCAAATAGCCTTGACCTCTTCCTCACATATATCAATTTGGGCATCTTCCTGTAGGACATTGCTGATACCCAATCCACGCAAGATCTCGTCACACCACACACCCTCTACGAGACGCACACTTCCAGCACCACTGTTCTTCCCTGTACCAGCGAATGAAAGTGTTCGACCAAATTGTTTGCGACCAGATCCGGCCAAGGCTCCAATAGATGATGATGAAAAGCAAACAAGACCGTTTCCCTCGAGGATATTCAGAAGATCACCAAACTCACTCCGGCTGGTAGGATCGAAGACGTTGGAATCACTCCGTGTAAGGATAGTTGTATAGTACGTGTGAAGCTGGTTCGTATCCATTGAGAGCATTGATGGCTGAGTAGTGGACGACGTAGACCGTCTAAGTGAGACTGCACCAGGTTTTCGTGGAGATGATGTACTTGATAGAGAACCCGAAAGGTTGAGACCAGCTTCCAAGCGTTTTGAGCCAAGAAGGACGCTGAGAAGAACGATGCGCGCCTGGAGATTGAGGTTCTTGACTTTGGTAACCGTTTCACTATTACTGACAACGGGGACTGATGATGCAGACATCGCTGGTTTGGCGGATGAGGGCTTATACGCTTTAAGAGCGGCAAGAACATGGCTGGGAGTAACGCTGACAGCGGAGAAATCGGCACTAGCGACAGTGGCCTTTTTCGAAGGTGCCACAGCAATGTCAATTGCGCCGCGAAGCACTTCAAATAGACTGCGGACATCACCAGTCATACCAGCAATCTTCTTCGTCAGGAGCGTAAGGGTGGGTATGGGAAGAAATTTGTGAGGATCAGCCTGAGCAGAATCTAAGCCAACATCATACAATGACCGCAGCCTAACCTGCAGGATGTCAAACAATTGATTTGATGTGTAAGGTGCAAAATGAACGGTCTGAACATTAAGGGAAAGTGAGGAAGATGCTGAGGTCAAAGTGTGTGTGTTGGCAATGCCGATAAGACGTATATTTGACGGAGTTCCAGCAGGTAACGAAAATAGAGACGTCAGAGTTTGAGCACTAGGGGTGATGTGATCCAGCTCATCCAAAATCAAGATGCTAACATAGTATAACGTTAGAATCGTTGCAGAATTGTTACCACTCCACCACGTACCATTTTGTTCGAAGGCTCGATAAAAGGGCCTCAACTGCGGCCCTACCCTTTCCCTTGCGAGATTTGGAGGGAGAACTTTGTTTGTGGGCTGCATCAAGCTCTTCAGACATGCGTTCCCAGAGGCCATCAAGGTCATTCAAGGCCATACAATTGATGAAGATGATCTTGATACCGGTAGCTTCCGGGCTTAATTCACTGAGAATGGAGTTCACAAGGGCAGTTTTGCCACACCCGGGAGAGCCAGAAATGTAGAGGTTGGTAGCTGCATCATCTGCATCCATGGCAGAATCATCCACGAAAGAATCTATAAAATTACGGATAACCTCGCGTTCGGTGTCACGTCCGGCAATCTCGTTATTAGCACTGTTGCATGTAGCACGTAAGAGAGTGCGAGCACGGGTGTGCAAAGGGAGGGATACTGGTGTGGAGGGAGGAGTAGTAAAAGAGAATAGAGAGTCAAACGCTGTGTTGACGGATGATGTGGACGATCCAGGCGCGCGTCGTTGAGCTTCTGCCCCGCCGTGTCAGTACCGAGCGAGGAAACCGGAAGGGACATGGCCTTACCATGTCGGACACGCGAGGAAGAGATGATATCCGTTCCAGAACGTCGCAATGCACGTGTGGTTCGTGAAGCCACAGGGGATGGATCGGGTGTGAGTAATCGCGGAGAAAAAGGGGGTACGTTTTCCTTATTCCCCTCGCCATCTAAGACGAGCGAGACCCGAGGACGCTTAGGAAGAGGTGTGGAATCGGGTGTCTGGAGCTGGCCTGACGACTTGGATGGCGACGAGCTCGATGGCAATTCCACCTGTTGCTGGTGGCCACGCTTACCGAGAATGGAGCTACGAGTTACGCGTGCTGTCGACATAGACAATGACAGGATAGCCAAGGTCTGGAGACCGTCGAAGTCTTGAAGAAAGAGACAGATGAAGAGAAGAAAAAGCGCGCCGCCATTCAAGTAAACTCCAAATTCATACTCCGATGATCCCATCAAACGCGTAAACGCGACGCGTAATACACGTGCAGGCTTGGCTCACGTCCTTCACACTTTAGTCTTCTCCTCGAGTTTATCGTGCTCGTAAAAATATTCCGACGCGTCAGAGCTCACTTTGCTTGTGAAATTTTAAAAACTTGCATTTAGAGAGCTATTATAACTCAAATTTTAGCGGAAAGAAGAATGTCGCCCTTCTAGATAAGATAAGATAAAGCAATCATCTACTTTTATCCCCAGACAAAACAACAGTACACCGTGTCTCGGCCGCAGCAATGGCCCTCGAATACCTCACCCAAGAACAAATCAACAAGGTGCCCCATGTCTTGTTCTATCCCGCAGGGTTCAGCTAATCAGATTTCCTAGTTTTACAAAAATGGGTAGGTGAATTCCGGCGTTGCAATTTTGTATTGCCGTAAATGCAAAGTTCACCTGTTGGGGTGCATCTAGGACAATCTATCACTTATTACTATACATAAAACCCATTCCATTCTAACCTGACCTTCATTTTAGATATCTGGTCATCCAGAACTTCCTGAGTAAAGAACAGGCCGATGCTTTACTTAATCGGTCAAAACAGCTACTTGACGAATTTGACCTCGACTCTCACCCTCGTGTACGTTAGCTTTATTTACTAATTGACCTGCCATCTTTTCTTCTCTTCTGACATGGGTTTAAACACTTCAGACGAAATTCACCACCGGAGATGATAATCACGTTGGAGATGACTATTTTCTGTCTTCTGGTGACAAGATGCATGATGTCATTCAAGTATCCAATTACCACTTTTGCTGACTCAATTCATAGTCGATTCTTCCTCGAAGAAGACGCTGTCGATCTAGACGGGAAGCTCAATCGACCCAAGCAGAAGGCTGTGAACAAAATCGGCCATGGTACGTTACTCGTTCTGTAGTCTATCACCCCGTGCTAATCTTGAACGGTCTCCTCTGCCTATCTCATCGGCTCTCATCGTCGAAACTCCTTCCTTTCATCAAGCTCTACATGAACTCGACCCTCTATTTCGGGGAGTAACACTCGAGAATGACTGTCTTAAATCAGTAGTCCGCGACCTCAAGTTCCATTATGACCCCGTTGGTACGTTCTTCCCCCTCTTCTTCCCCTCCACGATGCACTGACTGTCTTCTAGCTCTACAGAGTATGGTTATCACCAAGCAGCAGGAAATTGGTGGAGAAGGTATCCGAGACTCGTAATGAATGTCGTACCAATGCTGACTAGCCCTCAACCATAGTACCAGAGCATAATGATTCGTACGTTTCATGATGTGCCCTCTTCCAGAACTACTTCCTAATTGTACGGCCACCAACAGGACTTTCCTAGTAAGATCCCTTTACTCATTAATTGCTTATCCAATCACCCCATTTCTAGTATACAAACCCCCCAACGGCACTAGGCTTCTGGATAGCCCTTGAACAGTGCACAGCCTCCAACGGTGCTTTATCGTTCCTTCCAGGCTCACATCGTATCTCGCCCATCACCAAACGTTTCGTTCGTCTTCCAAATGGTGGTACAGGCTTTGAACAACTTTCCATCCCCGAAGAGCAAAAAGCTACAACTGAAGATACCAAGGGAGAATACATCTTAGAAACCTGCAATCCAGGTAATTCCATTCATGGTTTGAACCCGACGGACTGGTTTAATATCCGTCTTTCAGGCGATTTGGTTCTGATCCATGGATCAGTACTTCACAAGTCCGAAACCAATACGAGTCCAAACACTCGCTTCGCCTATACATTCCATATGATTGATTCTCCTCCATATGCCGAATATGATGCGAAAAACTGGTTGCAACCTACAACCCAGATGCCTTTTTCTCGTATCTTACCTCCAGAGGAGATCAACTACAAAACCTATTTAGAGGGCGATTGTTAAACAAGTTTTAATTTCGTTGTGAAATAAAAGGATAAATGTATCAATATAATTGATTTCCATGCTCTGCAGTTCAGACCGGAAGAGCAATAACCATAATATGTAGGAGTAATATCAATACAAAAAAGATAGATGATAGATATCTCATGATTCTTCATCAATGTTTTCTCCCCTCTGCAACATGGCAATAAGGTTGTCAATCTTGGCTTTATGTATTCGATGATGCTCCTGCCAGCCTTTCCAAGGATGGTGTGGGTACTAAACATAGAACATCAGACCATGTCATTTTTTTCGAAAAGAGAAAGAAAAACGCATACCTTGCGCCCAAAGGACTGGAATATCGAATCAGATGTACCCGTTGGCCGCGTTTGAAAAAATTTAGCCAACAAAACATCATCCTGCCTACTATACCGCATCTTCTTCTCCGGAGCTGGCGGTAACGGATCGTCACTCTCCGTACGATTAAACTCATGTTTATGTCTCCTCCAATATTTCATCCAAGAAGCCCTAGAATGATGTGGCGCTTTCGTAGCAACGTCTTTCCAAAACTGAACCATATCTAAACGTCCTTGAGTCCTGACAAAAAATCAAACAAACACATTGAGCAAGTTGATCGTCGACTAGGAGGAAGGAAAAAAAAGGACGCCTACTTTCGATATTGCATAAAACTGATCAAAAAACTTCTGTCTTGCATAGTGAATGCTACACCTTTGCCAGTCGTACTCCTGAAAAGTGCTCTAGGGGGTGTGGGTGACCGATCCAGAGGTGTCTTCGATTTACGTGGTTGTGACAAAGAGTCATTAGCAGACATAGGATCTGTCGAGGCCCCAGCTTGAATGGTGGCTTCTGCGTCAGAACCATTCATTTCCCAATCGCCATCGCTTGGCTCTCCTAGTCGATTTTCAGGTCTGGTGTTGGTGGTGTTGGTCATGACGTATCCACCTAGGCGAATTTGGTGCTTATTGCAATAACGACGCCATGAGTAAAACCTATCGAAGGTCAAGACTAGTCTCAAAACAAGGTTTCAAAGTCCAACATACGTGTGATGAGGTGCCCTGAGAGCGATGCGTTCACATATCTCACGCAAGCTGGACGAATAACAGTAAGCATTGAACCATTCTTTAGTGAACAAACTCACCTGAGGACTAGACCTTGTTCTCGACAATAGTCAATATACTTTTTGAGATATAATACGTCGTCTGAAGTAAACAAATTTCCACCATATGTACTCTTGACAATGCGAGTTGGAGGTGTCGGAGACCTAACTAATGTATTCCGATTCATAACCAAACTTGATGCAGGTGCAGCAGAAGGCTGCTATCAAGAACAAATATCAGTTTGATCGATATAAATGCAAAAAAAGTGATGTTGACCTGTGCCCGAGTGCGTCTTCGACCTCGCGGTTGATCTTCGCCTGCCTCAGGTTGTATCGATGGGGGAGCTTGTGAACCAGCATCAGGTACAGATGGCACAGATATCGGAGCAGGAACAGTGTGATGAGGGATCTCGACAGGATAAGCGGGCTGGTAGGCCTGTTCATACTGGACAAAAAAGTACTCGAGATCATCAAAGTTGTAGCTTAATTTCTTTGGACGTACCCCAGGCTCATAATAACCGTGGGCTGGAACCCACTGTCCGTTACCATCATCTCTGTAGCGGTATTCGTAGGATTCTCCAGTAGAAGGGCCAGGAATACTTTGGCTTGGATGAGCATATCCGTCCCATTGTGATGGTGGTCGATGCATCATGTGTTCTTGACTCGGAGGTTGAGGTGGCGGGGGCGGAGGATTTAGATGAGTCTGCGAAGGCGCAATACCCGTGGTACCTTGCCATTGTGGCGGTGGCGCCACTTCCGATTGGACAGGCTGAACACGAGGGGGGGACGAGGGACATGCAGTTGTATTTCCTTGCGGCTGGGACGGAATACCGGTGCTAGATGCAGGGGCGCTTATAGTTTGACTAAAGAGAGCATAAGGTGCGAGAGTCAGACCGTCTACAGCGACACTGGCTGCAATCATTCCAGGTGGTACTGATGGAATCCCTGATCTATGTCCTTGCATGGATGCGATTGCCGTATGTTGTGCAGGCATACCATTCTGTCTCGGTAAAGGTGGTACACTATCACGGGCCTGTCCAAGACCTGTTTGTTCTGGGGACGGAGGCTGGTTACTCAGTGGGGTAGAGGAAGTTGCTTGGGGAGGAATTGACTGAATCGGCTGAGGAGTTGATTGGGCTTGTTGATTGGCGATTTCCGGTGGTATAGTATGTATCCTATGTGAAAAATAAATAAATAAAAATAACATTTCCAACAATTCCAACAGATTCGTACTGCTCTTGTCCAGTCACCTTACAGCCAGCATAGTTGCTATGGAACGTTTGGAGTTGATTCAACCGTATACACTCGTGAACCCATTGTGAGGATAGAACAATTTTGCCTTTTTTGCCAAGATAGTGACGGTAGAGACTCTGTCCTGACTGTTTATGAGGGTCCACTAATGGTCATGTTAGCTTCACTTGGATTAAAAGAAAAGAAAGGCAAAGACCAAGAGCCTAGCCGTTGTCAAATTAAATCAAATCACTCACCAAGAATGTAAGGAACACCGCTATAATTTTGTACGACGCTACCACCATAAGCCTAAGAGAGATATGCCAGTGTAAGTTATGTATTGATTGCATAGACCAGTGGAGCGGACACATGGACAATCGCAATGCTTGATCAGATGATCAAGGCGCTACAGATAATCTCCAAGCGTGTGGTCATCAGCTCAACACTTACAGTAATCAAGTGGACAAGATTTTCCCGATCCCCAATATCTTCGCCGACATAGATAGGGAGGGGAGTACCCATCATGGGATCGATGAACAATGCAATACTTTCCTGCTGTGCTTGTTGTTCATTTTGTGTGCTTGGAGATTGGGGTCGCACAGCTTGCACGCGTCTAGGACGACCACCTGGTGCCATGGGTCTTGCCTCGAAAGAATTATCTCGAGTGGGTTGGAGTCCTACTCGTCCTTCCGACACCCCCATTTCGCACGCTTGTTCAAGCGGAGTTTCAATTGTCGGGGTCCTCCTCCTGTTACCAAGCATTCTTCGTGCTCTGAGCTTCAATTTCGAAATGAAGTATTAACCGGGAATCATCCGTAGCCGCTGCATTTTCAGTCGCTACCCATATCCCTGATTCCCGATCATCTCGCTTTTCGCGGTGTTCATACAAGATGTCTAAGTCGGACAAAATGCCCCGGATTGTCTTGAAAACTTGACTTAAACCGGGGCATCAAGACAGCGCGGTAACAATAACTTTGAGGTTTCAATCTAATTTCTTGAAAACAACAAGAGGGATCATAGATAATCTACTTGACTTTTCCCGAGGGTGAAACTTTAATGGATGCTAAGACGTGCGCTCTTTTCCTTACACAATCCTACGTGAGGAAGCGATTTCCCTCCGCCGCATGCTTATACCAAGTTCTTTCGATCAGAAACAGTTTCTTTATGTAGCGCAAATCAAAAGTGTCCTTCCAAGTACTAGTGTCAGAAGCGGATCACCGCGTTTGACATTACTGTTCACGTGATCATAAGTCGGCGTTTCAGAAATACCGAAGGTCGGGGACTGGAGACTTCGATATTCAGGACCTTTTTCCACCGCGTGGAAAATCAAAGTCCTTTTTTGTATCTTCAACCCACCCTCTTACAATCAAGATGATTGTTCGCGCGTGAACATCACGGTCATTAATCTGAATTTACCAGTGTTTAACATCGTATTGTTCTACTTATGGACTCTTGGCCATGAATAGCCTCCAATCTTGGAAAGCCTATGCAATAAATTTAAAAAGAAGCGACACAAAAAAACCTAATTGGTTGCTTGAACGCAGGTGGGTCGTGTGCAACGATTCGTTGACACTATGCACCGAATTTGACAAACGATTGCATCGACTATGTATGTAGTCAGTGATATGCACACGGTGCCTGTCGATCGTGTCGACGTGAGCCTGGATTACACGAAAGTTTGTTTTTTTTTCCAGTTCAATGGGAGGGT
>Ga0153976_1000049_pt1 | contig 32089 bp, 38 predicted proteins | sample TSGA060MetaG_FD_104717 | JGI IMG/M metagenome (GOLD analysis project Ga0153976, IMG submission 104717) | Attine ant fungus gardens microbial communities from Georgia, USA - TSGA060 MetaG | ecosystem: Host-associated > Fungi > Mycelium > Unclassified | place: USA: Georgia, Yuchi Wildlife... | reverse complement strand
GGACTCAGTTCGGGATACACGCGTTCTACAGTGTCGACGATGGCCTGGAATACAATCTTTGATGAAGGTGAGCAAGCATTCCAGATCAGAAACCAGTTTACACGTACGCTGTAACCATCGCTGTTCAGATGTAGTCCGTCCCACAGGTATTTTTCTAATGCCTCTTCACGTCTACCGGCACCATCGAATAACAATGTCCAGACGTCCGCTACGGGCACACTCTCTTTCTCGCCTACTTCCTTAACAGCCTCCGCATATGCCTTCGTAGTTTCAAACACACGCGGACTGTCGGTCCTATCCCATTGCTTCGTATTTACTGGTGGTGGGGTAATCAAGATTATGCGAGTTTCGGGGGAATAGTATGCTGAGTTCGGCGATTTCACCATCTGAATAAGATGGCTTAGATTCTCCTTGTACCTGTCTTTCGGGACGTGTTGTGGGAATGAGGGGGGCGCAGCATCGTTGGCACCAAACCATATTGTGAGTAACTTAACCTTCGGGACGTGTTTCTGCTCATGTTGCTTGGCAAAGATCTGTTACGAATATGAACACTTTATTATCTCCCCGAAAGGTAGTGTTTCACCTGTTCACAGACTGGAATTGCCCAATCCGTTTGATAACCCCCAAAACCGCGGTTGAGGACATCGAGCTTCCGGACGTATCTCTCTATACATCGCAGTCTTAGAGTCTAATTCCACCCAGGTGCTTGTAATCTGCGCACCTGCAAGTAGCTGTGCGAAGCCTCCTTGTGCCCATCCACCCTCGGTGATGGAATCCCCTACGAGCATGATAACATCTTGTGTAGTGGCAGCCATATTTCCCCGTTTGACAGGCTCGTCTAATGATATTTGATGGATGATCAAAGACAGTCAACGTTCAAACGTTCACCAGTGCACCTACTGCTTGAGTTGTTCGCCCGATTGCTGTACGGGCGGCGTGGTAGGGTATCTGTAGTATATAAGAGTAAGGGTTAAACCCATTTATCTATAAAATCGATGCGGCATCCCGCAGGGGGGTCATGTGGTCGTAGTTTTAGGCAGACCCTAATATTATTATAGTATTTTCTTGACAATTTGTAAACCCATAAAGTACTTGATGAAAGCCTTGTGACCAGCTTGGTCCCGTGTCGACCGCAGAAATGACCGACCCTATATTACTTCGAGTCTCAAATTTCAAAGCCTACGTGTGGGACGTTGACGGTAAGATCATCAGCGCATCTGATCGCCACTTTTAATCCTGTACGAGTAGATATCAACACCCTGCGGTCACATCACCGTATATGTGGCATCCTTACTGGGACTCTTCCACACCTGTCATCCCAGAATGTATTCTTAGGATTACCTCTCCAGTTGATGCCAGAGGAAGTTGTTCTTCTCGTCGAAAATGGTTAGTTATCTTTACAATTATGCACCCCATCCCATCCGCGATCCATGTGTCTACATAGGAATCGCCGTATTGGTGGACGATCCAAGCGCTCACAACACCCCACCTCTGTCGCTCCTGAAACTATGGCAAGAAGAGCGCCTCAGCGATGCGAGGCAACAAATAGCTCTCACGGAGGAGAAAGAATCTATCGAAGCTTCGAATGCTAATCGCGCCATGTCTGAAAGTGCCCAGCGCAAGCGCAAAGAACGAGAAGAACGTCGCGAACGCGTAAAATTTGATTCCATTCCCAACGTCCCTACAGAAGATAGCCCATCTCCTCCTCCCATGTCTGAAAATCCCTTACAGCTTGCCGTCAAACCCTCAGACAGCGCTGTGGTAATGCCATCTGCACCGTACACTGTCCATGTCCCCGCGTCCTCATCTAGGTTGGAGTGGTACACGCCACACTCCCACCTGTACTCAAATATCGAAGCTGGCATATGGGCGTATCCTTCGACCCTACAAGAGCGCGCACGATGCGGCGTCTTTCGCAGCTTATGGGAACAAGGACTTTACATGGGAGTGGGCATAAAATTTGGCGGCGAGTACCTTGTCTACCCTGGTATGTTTTCCTTCCTGTTTACGACCCCCGCGTTCCACCACCTACGCCTGTCCCTGGAAAGCGTAGTCATATTTGTTGACAAGCAATAAATCAGTGCTAACCTACATTTTTCTGTATTCTATCTTCTCAGGTGACCCTCTCCGTTATCATTCGCACTTTGTCGCATCGGTCGTCGAGGCTCCAGGTGCCGCTCTCCGCCCAATGGAAATTGTCGCACATGGCCGTCTTGGCACTGGGACAAAGAAAGCCCATTTGCTATGTGAATGGAATGACGAAACGAAGGTTGTATCCTATTTCTCCGTCGAATGGGCAGGCTTTGGGTAAATGACCAGTACTCTTGTGTACAAGTGACTATGCCCCATGACTTCTGGGTGATATGATCATTATTGTCAAAGTGGTATAGAAACATTGAATCGTGAAAGTTGCGTGTGGTATTAGCCAATGGTATGCAAGTATGAGATCCAATTACCGTCATCATGGACGCGCTTTGAAAAATCCATCAATCTCTCTTTCGCCTCTCAGCAGCAGGTGCCTTTCCATTACTCGGTAACTTGTCTCCAAGCCTCTTGCCTTGAACCGCTGGGGAATACATTCTCACTGGCCCTGTACGACTGATGTTCTTCAATGCACCACCTACACCTTCTTCTGCCTGTTCGGAAGTTTCGCTTGGCGTTCTCTGATGTCGAGCACCCGCGCCGCCACTAATGCTCAACACTCTGACGATGAGATCATTTAGCCAGATAACGATCGCAAACACTGGCATCCTAATCGGAACGAGCGGCGAAGGAAAGCGCACGGTGTCGGTAGACTCCATGGACGGAGCAGGATTGTAAGGGTCCTGTGGGACGGGTCGCGCGCGCATGGCCATGATGATGAACTAGACATGAATAAATCAACTGCAGAACTTTACATAAGAAAGAAGAAATGAAATGTACCGCAGGGAACATGAGTGCAAAAAGGGTAGCATTCGCGAGTCCACTTCCCCAAGTGCAGACCGCGGCGGACGGAAAACCAAATGCGAAATAGTACGCCCACCGTTCTTCTAGATGACGCACTCTCTGGGCCAAGGATGAGCTACGCGCCACCCATACAAACCTGAGGTTCCCATGCTTCAGTGGGGTGGTCATATCTGAGGGACGGCGTCTTACTCGAAGCAATAGTATCTGAACCAGACAAAAAGGGGTTAGACGTGCCGAGAATCAATCTGCACCTGATATACTGACGCATTAACCCAGCACATGAATGCAAAGCCGATCCAAGATCCGGCAAATGGGATTGAACCCAATGCAAATGACACAATCACAGAGGTGATAATCATGACGGCACGGTATGCGGACGTTGCGAGCATGGTCAGCATGCCGCTGTAAGTAACTGGTTGCTGATGTGAGGCGCGGTTCCCGTGCTGAAGGACAAAAGATCGTTTCGCGATAAGGTTGCACCAGGAGCTCTGAGTAGAGATAAAATCGGTAATTATTATGGTTCATTTTTGACTGAAGAAACTCTTCAAGATCCGGACATGCACGTACATTAAGATAGTAAGACACTCCGACGACCGGGAGGAGCCAAAGGACGCGATAGAACCAACCAACATTGCGGTGCAGCCAGCTTGGGTGGTTGTGCACGAGAGGTTGCAGAAGTAAGTCAAATGCGTATATCGAGGTCAATGATATAGAATTGAGTAGCAATGACTTGAAAATGTTTGAGCGAATTTCACGGTCGCTGTGAGGTTTCTGCGTAGGAAGGCAAATACAGACAGGAAGCGGATATAACGTACCTTGTAGCTGTCTTCACAACTACATCCCACCGAAATGCGTCTAGAATACCCCTGGATGCCCATGTTAATTGCAGCTTGATGGTATCTTGTAAAGAGAGGAATGTAGGATAAGCTGAGCGGGATGGTTGGTGCTGGTGCGAATAACGATAAGGCGATTGTAGGCGAGTTGGCTGCTTGGACATATCCCTCCTCGAAGTTGTACCACAACACAGCGACTTCTGTAATGTGTGGCAGCACTGCAGCAGGTCGAACTGGGAGATAACGGACGAATATTACTATAATAAATTAAATTAAATCGAAGTCATTACTCATTAGGCTTTTACATAATATTATATAATATCTGCGAACAAGAGTAATCACTGCACTTGCACGCTCAAGTTGTCCTGAGAGAGGCCAGAATTTGATCATATTTTCGTTAACTGTATCAAGCTATGGAATGTGAGTGATATGGTTCCTACGGTCGATGCTGACGCTCTGATACTTTGAAAGGTCAACCTGTCTGTCAACGACGCCCTAGAGCACAATCTCAACAATCACCAACTCTCAAGTTTTCAATGAAGCACAAGGAACCGCTATCACCTATTTCTACATTGTTCAAATCTTTCCCTAATCACTGAGGCAGAAGAATCTGCATGTTATCGTGCAACTACCATTTACTGATGAGTTGCCTGTCAATTTTGACACCCTTACTGACCACCATCTTATTTGGTTCTTAGATCAATTAACGGGACGTCTGGCAATACAGTGATCTTGGAGGATTTCTGTGGTGCCAGATGCTCCGTTATATAATCAACAACTCCCGTGCCAAGAGGTCGTAGAGCATCTTCTATCGCGTATCATTGCCGAGTTCGTGGATGATTGTCAAAATCATTAACTGACCGCCCGCGATGATCACTTTGTTTCGGAAGCTGCAACGATGTGCCGCTAATATCTTATTCGAGGGCTTGTGGATGTGTGCATTCAGTGAATTGCTCTCTTGTTTTTTAAGATTGGCGCGACGACAAATGGTCATTTGTTGCCATCTTGTGCTGGTGATAGCATACGAGATCGGAAACAGCGGTGCCGAACCCTTCGCGCAAGTGATGATGTACTACCGCAAGCTTACTGAATGCCGGGAGGGCATCGCGCACGTCTTTCCCTGTTTCTACATAATTGTCTTCGGTGAGATCATTCCAGCTGATTTATTGCTAGAGCCCTGTATTTGTCTAGTCAGCCCCTGCATTAGCATCGATGTATTTTATCCCGATGTCCTCGTCCAAGTCATTCCATCGTCTTGGCATTCAACAAACCTCTCTAAGCAAGCGATGGCGTCTCGTACTTTCCAAGCTCTCAAAGTTGCCATCAAAAAATTGTACCACAAGCCAATTCCGCCTCGAATCCGGAGATTCAACTCTAGGATGTCTTATCCTCCGAGTTACACCAATTCAAGGAAACATTCCGGAATTCTCGTATGATAAGGCTCGAATCCACGGGAACCGATGTATCTTCTTTGGGGAAACCGTACGATGCGGCTCGAACGTATGCATCAAATTCGTCAGGCACTATTCCCTTGAGTCCCACCGTTTCCGTCAAGCAAGAAACGCGCTCCTGAACTCAATTGCTTACAATATTTGACCCGTCGGCTGGAGAATGGTGGTTATGGATGCCCTTGAAATTGATAATGCCTTGCGTGGCGTATGACTACTACAAGTTCCTGGTCTGACAGTTCCCAATCATTTAACCCCACAAGCTCTCCTCGCTTGCGACTTGCCCTCTTGAACTACGTGTGAGCGACCGATCTAAGACCATCTTCCTCGAAACACAACAAACGCAAATGGAAGTCACTAAGGAGGACTAGTGCAGAGTGCTACAAGCTATCCAAGAACTCTCTGCCATTCCTCCCCTACACCTAACAGGGCTGCACCCCAGTGTCTCAAAGACAATCTCAGCGGTTATTAGTTTACGCGGACAGTGAACTTTCACTGCGCGGCGAGTTCCTTCATAGCAACAACCGAGGATTCAGACATGGTGGTTGCTCCGCCACGCCCCAAGTGTCCGAAAAGATATGCGATCCGCTGTCTCCTGCAGCCACTAGTTCACACTGTTTTGGAGTAGAGCCAGTTTTGGCTCGATCATTCTTGTCGTATGGAAGCAAGAATGCGGGGAACGTGCCAATAGGAGGTTCATCATTTCTGTCGTATGGCAGCAAACGCGACGAAGGATGCAGAGAACGTTTTAGGGAGAAAACGATTGGAGGCTCATCGTTCCTGTCGTAGAAGCGAAGCCAACACAGTGGGTGATGCAGGGAACATACTGTGTACTGGAACAGAGGCATAAATAGCGGGCCCATAATTTTGTGCAACCCAGTTCGAGAACTTCACAAACCTGATATTTCACCATGCGTCTTCTGACATTCATCCATGTTTTCGTTGCCCTTACCTCGCTGTGGCTGCTAGCACTATCAGAATGGACGTCCAACATAATGTCAAGGATGATCTCACTCCCGTCATCGATGTTCTCGCTCCTGCTGTCGAAGGCATCTTCGATAACCTCCCCGATGGTGATGTCGGTACTGAGACCCACTCGGAGGTCGTCATCCCTCATTGAGGGTGTAAGTTGCAATTTCATGGCCAGACTGGTCGGACTAATGATTGATTGGTTGCAGACTGCAAATCTTAACACTGGGGCTAGCCGACCGTCGATGCATAGACAGGCTAGATATCGCCCAGTGATCCCGAATGTAACCAACTTAACCGTCCTCGTTAGATCATTCTGAGAGATGCGAGTCAATGCGACTCGTCGTTGCAAGTTGAGACATTGCGGTGATGTATGTGGGCCCACTGCAAATAAATATGTCTGTGGTGTGACATTCGATGAGAACTGGAGTAGAGGGGTGTGGATGGTCCTTGATTTCGGCTTGCCAAGTTGCTATGAGCATTCTCTTCGCAATATTAATACGGGCATACTATAGTAAGTCTCCCCCAGGCAGACTTATAGAAGAAGGAAGTGCAGTCGTTCCTTCTAATAAAACGAGCGTATTGAATGTTCTTGTCCTGAATGAGAAGAACGTGTACACGATCGGAAAAAAATACGGCTCGACGCGCGGAGAACCCACATGTAAGATTGAGTGCGTATTAGGTTCGAGTCGTGTTTGTAGTCTCTTCTAGACGTACCGTGAATAAGCAGTGCCGATGAGCCTAACTCCGGGAGCAACTACGGTACTTACGCACGTTAGCCTAGACCCATGCATGTGTTGGCAGCCGAAGTACTCCCTATCTGAGACATACGTCGACCGCCCCCAATCCTTATCTAAGTACGCAAATCCACACCTAGGCACCATACATCGGTCCACACACGCCGGCCTGGTATATGGTGACCTACACTTACTGGCACAGTAGTACAGAATTGATGATTTGATGTGGAGACTCAAGAGGCGGACGGGTTGTATGATCCAATAAATTACAACACAAATCAAATACGAAAAAGAGAAGAGTAATCACGGGTAAAAAGGAAACTGTACGAAAGAAGTGGAATAGATACTGACTGTATTCTACACCGTAGTGTACCATGAGATCATGACAAGTGAGACGGGTGTGGTGACGGCTAGGGAAGTCTTTATTTCTTTGTTGTCTGATACCCGTCAAGTCAAGCCCTGACGATAGAATAAATTTTGATTATTTGCATACCTTCTTCCTGCTCGTTGTCGAGGCCGATGACCTGGGTGCAGGTTTCTTTGCGGCGGGCTTCTTAGCGGTCACAACTTTGCCTCTAGCGGGTGAGCTCCCAGTTACGGCCTAGAATTTTGAAAGTGAGTGACTCGTGGAATTCATAACTCAGTCAGTAATCTGACCTTCTTTGCGGTGCCACGTTTAGATGAGGGGGTAGCTTTCTTCGCAGGTACAGATTTCTTGCCAGCCAACGTCTTTTTCGGTGCAGGGGCACTTTTTGCCTTAGTAACTGCAGATTTCGTCGCCGAGCTCCTCGCGGCGGTTTGAGCTGCAGGTTTCTTGGTGGTAGATCTGCCTGTCGTGACCGCCTTCGCTTTTGTGGCTGTCTTCTTGGTAGTAGCAGACTTGGTGGTTGTAGCCTTCGTAGTCGCAGTCTTCGCGGGGCGCGCCTTAGTAACTGGCTTGGGCACAGCCTTCGTGGGCTTGTTCTGCTCACTATGTCAATCATCACATCACGTGCTCAAGTCAGATAAGTGCACGGACCTCCTTTGAGGCGGAGGTGTCGGTGGCCCTTGCAGCCTTAGGAGGCAGCTTTACCCTACCAGAAGGTCCTATATGTCCATCAATATGATGGCTGGGTTGTAGTCCCAGCGAAACGGTTTTCTTACCCTTGGGTAGGACAAAGGTTCCCTTCTCAGCGCCGCTGCCGATGGCTTTGCTCAAATGACTCAGTTGGGTAGGGTCAAAGGCGATCTTGTATTTCTCTTCGACGAATCTGAGACACTATAAACATTTCTCGGTTGCGTCAGAATAATCAACTCACTTCTTGATCTGGGGGCGGGAAACGCCAGAGCGGGCGTCCTCAGGATAAGCAGCGATGCACTCCTATTTAACAATATCCAGTGTTAGAAGAGTTGTTCCGTGCCTCGCAGTACACCCTATGATGTGAAATGTATGATACAAGGTCCCTTGAGTCATTCGGAGATGAAATATGAATGTCGCCTGCGATGGCATATACTGCCCCTGGGGCCTGCCATTTATAGAGCCCCTGGGTGCGGATGCCTCACCCAAAGATGCTCGATATCGGACCAACGAAGCATATAGAAGGTAGCAGGAGGCGTAAAATATTGATAGACTGACCTTGATCATATCTACCCAAGATGGGTGGGTGGGAGAAGGCCTGGTCTTCTTAGACCCTGATTTAGCTGCAACTTTCTTCACGGACATGCTGTGAACGATTGTAAAATGGTGGCGAGTGTTCTTCTGGCTGTCTGTGCTAATTGTGATGCTCAGAAGGTACCGGAATAACGGGCGGGAATAAACGTGTTGAAGATGGTGGTGGTTTGAGAGAGGGATGTGTTAAAACTCCGAGGGCGCGTTGAACAGTCAACAAACTCAATTCGCGAGAGTCACGTGAGTCGATATTTCAGATACGTTTAATGACCCCATTTTACTCCACGCAGAGGGTGCTACTACTTCGCCATTTTGCCTGGTAGGCGTGTGTCCACGATAGGCGAAGGCTTCATGAAAAGCCGAAAAATTAAGCCGCAAGGGAGCGCACAGATTGATGCTTGGAAAATCGCAGTTGTGCTCAAAGGATCGCAAATATATCCACCCACTACGCGCTGGAGTACGCGCATACAGTCTCTGCTTCCTCTAGGACCTCAATTTTGCGATTATTCGTCCGCTGGAAGATTTATTGGGCTGTTAGAGAGTAGACATGTTTTCGTTGTATTGAGTAAGGACGCGACGCGTCCAAAAAAGGGGCGCGTCTTACGCCCTAATTCCCCTTTTGGAATCTGCATTTTTGATCGACGTCGGGACTTGCCGATGGCTTCACATTGAACTTGAGCCTGTCAACAACTTGACATTACATACCATGTCTGTGACGCCAGCACTCAGAGCAAGTGCGCGCTCGGCGTATCGTGATTTGCTTCGTGCTTCAGCTACTACGTTTCATGGTATGTCATATTATTTCTCTTCAGTGGACTACTATCTCACTCGGGTCTGCAGATGATGAGCCCATACTAAGAGGTTTGTACACACTCGAGAATCATAAATCCAGAACTTATGGATTTAATTCAGCATTTCGATGCAAGATGCGCTCAGAAACACTGTTTTTGGACAGCCTCGCACAAAATGACGTGACACTGGTCCAAGAGAAAATTCAGTTCGCCCGTGAGCTTGCAACCACATTACGTAGAAACGTTGTGCAAGCTCGCATAACAAAGACTAAAGATGGTCAAGACGCTTGGGGTATGTGACCTGTGGTCGACATTCTGAAGTCTCTGATTTGCGTTATAGACCTCCGGTTCACGAAGGACACTGAGCTTGGAGAAAACGACAGTATTAAAAACCCACCTCCCATGCCTTCTAGTAGACGAGCGCGAAAATTAGAGAAGGGCGAGCAAAGGTTCATTTCACTGTCAATAAGTGCGCAATGGATCACTAAGCTAACCTCTAGTATAGAACCTGTTGCTCAGCATAATGCGCGCAATTTCTCCGCACTCAAGAGGGCCCACCGAGAGCGGAAGATTCCGGAGTTGCGTGAGGCGGATCTTGAGGAATCGTTCGTTAGAGGTGCGTAAAAATTGCGTTCTCGGATAGGGTATTCGCTGACCTATCATCAAGGCAGTGGTCCTGGAGGGCAGTCTATCAATAAGACCGAGAATAATGTCCAACTTCTTCACAAACCCACTGGTTTTCGTGTAGCATGCCAAGAAACTCGTTCGCTCCAAACAAATCGTATGCTTGCTAGGCGATTAATTCTTGAAAAGGCGTGTATTTCGGAACAATCATCCTATCGCACTTGCATAGATGGGCTTATCTAGTTTAATTTTAATTCTCATCGAATACTGACACCCCGATTGAAATTATCTTATAGCTGGATAAACTGTACAACCCTGGCCTATCAAAAGGTGAACTGCAACGCGCGAAGCAGCAGGAAAGAGAACGTCAGCGACGAAAAAAGTCGAAGAAGAAGAAGGCGAGGGCAGAGGATCAAGAGAAGGACTGCGGCCTCAAAGTACAGGAGAAGTGATGAACCCAATAGTGTTGTCCACACCTTTGAGGACACATTGTGAAGCCTGCTTCTATCCAAGCATTTAGTAAAATATTCATTCAGTCGATTACAGCGTAGAGTAAGAGAAAATTCAAATCATCCGTTTGAACTATGTCGGACTCCGGAATACTCCGACGTGGGGAAGTTGCGCACGGCGCAGCGGTTCACACTTAGCTCAACGTTTCAAGACAAGCTCCCTGTTAAACTTCCCATCTTACGCATATTATCGCGCAAAGTTGTAGCTTGGGCCTTTTGAAGTTCTCATTTGTCATTGTTGGAAACAAATAGCCCTCGTTAATATGTCATCATCTGCTCAAGGGCTTCACTCGTTGGCCACTATAATCAAGCGGTGTGCATCACTGTAGGTGCCAGCGTCATGGGAGCTGACATCGTATGATTAGGCTTGAAGCAGTTGCATCTCGCTTCGAGGACTTAGAAGAAACCAGGGGTACAGGACACTCCAAGCGACGGAGTACCAGCACTGTTACTAGTGCAGGTCATGCTGAAACCCCATCGGCCTCGGTTCCACCACCACCACCACCACCACCTCCACCTGTGATTGAGGCGCCATCAGAATCGCCCCGTGCAGTCATTGCGTACGATGAGATTATCATAGAGGGCAAGCTTAAAGCCTTCCTCGAGATCAACAAAGCCATCGCACCTCCTCCACTGAACGAGCAGGTCATTTTGTTGCACGTATTCCTTTTCTTTGTACTGAAGACTCGCGGTCACTTAGGTTGATATGTTTGCCAAATTGCTGATTACCCTGCGGTCTGTGCTTCTCCAGGCTGCAACATGCAGGAAGCCTGGTCAAACGGCGTTCGTCGAAATTCTATCGCCACTCCGAGCAGGTATTGAAGCCGTGAATCGCGCTAAAGATGCCGCGAGAAAAGAACGGGACTGGTCCAATCACCTTACTGTTATCGCCGAAGGAGCTGCTTGCGTTGGATGGGTCAATGTGGTATGATCTCACAAGTTCAAAATGCCTTTTGAATGACGATCGCTTGCAGGAACCTAAACCGGCACCATATGTGAATGACATAAAAGATGCTACCACGTACTATGCAAACAGGATACTCAAAGATTTTAAGGACAAGTGCGGTAGATGCACTGTTGGAACGGTCTAAGCTAACACGAATTATCAGGGACCCAAGGCACGCAGAGTGGGTTCAGGCGTTCAATGGAATTTTTGAAGGGATGAAGCGCTATGTCATCGACTTCCACACCACCGGTCTCGCTTGGAATGTTCATGTGAGTATTTGCCATTGAGTTGCAGACCATCGTACTCACTCGTTACAGGGTATCCCAGTCTCTGAGTACAAGGTATCTGGTTCACAATCAGTCAGTGGCGCGCCACCTCCGCCACCACCTCCACCTCCTCCCAGTGGATCAGCGCCCACCGGTGGGGTTGCTGCAGTATTCGCAGACCTTAACCGCGGCGCGGAAGTAACGAAGGGGCTACGTAAAGTTGATAAGAGCGAGATGACGCACAAGAACCCTACGCTGCGAGCTGGAAGCGTGGTTCCCGCAAGTAGTGGGGCCAGTGAGTTTTTTCAAACCGTATACATCAAAACTTGCTGATTCTGTGGATAGCTTCCAAGAAACCTGTGAAACCAACGAAGCCTCAGGCTTTGATGGGCAAGAAGCCTGCAAAATTCGCTCTGGAGGGTAATAAATGGGTTATTGTAAGTATTTTGTCATACATAATGTGAGCCGTCTAATGGTCGCTTAGGAATATCAAGAAAACGAAACTGCTTTGGAAGTCGACAATGTGGATATTACCCAAGTAGTCAACCTCTTTGGTTGCAAGAACACAACTGTGATTATTAAGGGGAAGGTTAACGCTGTTACCTTAGGTTAGTGTGTTGGTTTTGATTTGGCAATAATGTTACTCAAAAACATGATAGTCAATTGCACAAAGACTTCTGTGCTCGTCGAATCTGTGGTCTCTTCTGTCTCCATCACAAAGTCTCCATCATTTACCTTGCAAATCACTGGAGTGGCACCTACTATCCAAATCGACTCAACGGATTCGGGGCAGATTTACCTCTCGAAGCAATGTCTTGGTGTTGAGATTACCACAGCAAAATGCAGTGCAATCAACGTCAGCTTACCAGTCGAAGGGGAGGAAGATGGTGTCTTTGAAGAACAAGCCATGCCCGAGATGCTGAAGACAGTGGTACAGAATGGGAAATTGGTGACCACAGTTTTAGATCACTCCGCCTAACCCCCTACATAGTTGGATTATTTGGAATATCATACCACTATCTAGTTATGGACAATCGCAGATAATTTCTGAGAATATCGTATTCATCAGTGACGCTCTGAACGAAACTCTAGTGAATGTAAGTCTTAAGATCGAGTATGACAGCTAAGTAGTACTATTAGTTACCACCAGCCTACATCTCGTGCATCACGCAAATGTCACGGGAAGTCACAACATGGTTACTCTAGCCGATTTCACACTCCGCTCGGCTTACAAGGGTTACTATGACAGGTTTTAGCGCATCGTTGCGCATTAATTCAAACCCCGCTGAAGCCGTCATTCGGCGGTGAGGTGACTGGAGCGGTTGTCACAACCTCAAAACTATCTTTTTTATTTCTTATCAGATTGACTTCATTCAACTTCGTAGGGCGTTCTTGGAGTTGTAGTTTACTATATATGAAGTAGCTTTACAATTTGTTGCTAGGATAGTGTGGTTTTTGAGCATGCACGAGATGTAGGCACGGACTCCTAAGTTAACTAATAGTAAGGACTGGGGGCCGACTAAAGAACCGTGGTGGCACGCGACAAGTTGGCACTGCCGCGCTGGTTTTTAAACGCATCCTTTGAAACTCGTGGGTTAACTACACTCCTTCCATATCATGGACATCGTGGGCTGGCATGCTCAGCGCAGAGCCTATAAGGCGAGTGATACTTCTTGTTTCAGGTTTCTATGTAAGTAATTTGTTGGCGCTATTAACACAGGAAGAGCGTAGGTTCTCCTTGGAAGCCCAGAGAGGACCAAACGGCAGGTATCTGCCTGTAGAAGAGGTTCAACCGCTCCCTGAAGACAACAGGGTCACCAGTGGTCTTCGTTTACTACCTCCACCTCCGACTCCTAGCACTCCATCTCTCGTTCCTTCAGAGCCTTCTACAGACCTACCTGCGTATGTCTCCAAAAACAATGCCCATAATGCATACGCTTCTGCTAGTCGTTATATGGAGCCGTCAGTATCTGGTAATTCCAGTGCTCACTTGGCTCAGATGCATGCAGTGGATCGCTCTAGAGTACAGAAGCTTGCCAGGATGGAACCCCACCTCCAATTTATGGTCGGGCCGCTTTTGCGTTACGATACGGTTGACGAGAATGGGCTTTGGCGAGGTGCAGCTCTTATCGTTAGTAAGTGTACACATGGGCTCGTGGCGGGTAATTCAGGCATTTCAACTATAATGTTCCTAGCCGCAGATTCAGGATCTTCCTATGAGCCATTTCCGGTCTTAACCTACCAGTGGGACCCCGAAGAGAATGGCCGACCTCCTCCAAAATCACAAGGTTCTCATTCCATTTACGACCTGGGGCCGCATCCTGCGGATCCTCACACCACTGCAATGGCTGGACCGTTAGCGCAGTCCTCTGACCCGAATGATGCGTCCTTCGGTGACTATAAAAGACAAGTAAACATGAAAAATGACCAGACCCAGCACGTAACCGGTCAGGAAATTTATGTTTACGCAGGAAATGGAGGGTGAGTGCGACAGACCGTCACAATATTAAGGTGTTTTTAACACAAGACACATACACAGCACCTTTACATTTTGGCGCTTCCCCATCCAGATACAACTAGGTGGCAAGGAAATCTGCATCAAGTATAGTATCAATGGTGGCATGCAAATGTCCTTCTTCGTACCTGCAAGTCATATGAACATGCGTTGGGCGGTCCATTCGGTAAGGTCGACACAACCTGTTTTTTGTATATTTTGCCCATTTCTTTCTTAGTGTAATGGTTTCAGCGCTGGTGTGAATCAGGACGACTTCAGAGGACCAGGGTTTCAGAGCGGGTATGACCCTATGTGGGTGGATCTCCTGCAGAAACATATCGAACAACCATTTCATGTCCTTGTGGGAGGAGGTGATCAGTTATATTGCGACTCGTACGTGTCTGTACATCTCCGTCATCCTGGATAATCACCCTTCTTAACTGCTAGGCTGACTCGAGAACCCGAGATGCAAGATTGGCTGTCGGAAAAGCTATCCGTTAGGAAAAAGTTCCCTTTGACTCCTGCAATTGCATCATGCATCGACCGGTTTTTCTTCAGTCACTACTGCAGCTCCTTCCGGAGGGGGGCGTTTGCAAGGGCTAATTGTTCGATGTACGTTGCCCAGGTAATTCTAAATGCTCACCCTGATACTCACAATGACTGTTTCTGTAGTCCAATGTTGAATATGTGTGGTAAGACATGCGAATTGAACGTGTTCGATGAGACACTCATTTGTGGCATCCGCAGATGACCATGGTGAGTTACTGCAGTATGCAAAGGTGACCTATTGACCAATGGACCCGCACCGCAGATCTGGTGAGTGCGATTGCGCTCCATCCCTTTTATACTGACTAATTATGTCCTCAAGATTGATGGATTTGGGAGTTGTACGTGAATTTCCTCATAGATTATTCATCGTCACGACGCTGTTGCCTGCAGACCCTGAAGACCTTCAACAATCTCCCGTGTTCAAACAGTGGGTGGCTTTCATCAATCGGAAATACTTTGTTCATAATGCCTTTAGGATCGGAGCTCGCGGTTACTTCTTCTATTTGCTTTTTCAATGCTTCATCCATCGTGCGTTGTGGACGACAATGAATTTATCATATGCTGATCTCATATCTCTAGCTGATCTCGACGGGTTGAACGACAGGAATCACATGTTCAAGTCACTCATTTTGGGGGGTCAAGGTCCTTACATTGGCCTGCCATCACATTCGTTTTTGTCCTACATGGGGCCCCAAGTACGGATTCTCATGCTGGATTGTCGGTAAGTGATCACTTTACTGCTCGGTCTGGGATCCGCTTACGCCAACGCACAATGCGATGTAAGTGCAGAGAGAAGAAAGGATCAAGTATGCAGCGAGTTTGAGTACAACAAGGTTTTTAAACGGATCGGAGAGATGCCGCCGGACGTAAAACATCTTATTTTGCAGCTTGGTGCGATGTTCGATGAGATTATAGAATCGGTTGTGTTTATAAAATTCCACAGGCATCCCCATTGCATATCCACGAATGGTGTTCCTTGAATCTGCGCTAGAGTTTAAGCTGAATCCTTTGACTGCTCTTGGGCGCAGTGGAACCTTGGGTCTCAGTAATTTTGTGAACAAATTCAACGCGGACGCCGAGTTACTGGATGATCTGGTGTGTTTTACCTCTAACAACATGGAGTCTGCAACTGACGGACTGGGTAGAATGACCACTGGACTGCGAAGGCACACAAGGTTCGGGAACACTGTCTCGTGTAGCTTTAACTTACAAGGATATTTTACAGAGAGAGCGCAACTGGTTTATTCAGCAGATGCAAGTGATTGCGAAGACGAAACGTTTGCGCATTTCGTTTCTTTCTGGTGACGTGCACTGCGCAGCTGTAGGAGTTCTTAAGACATTGGTCCGCAGCAGTGGAGGAAAGAACAACCGGACGATCGATGTTCCGCCTGATGTTGATTTTAAGTACATGATCAACGTAGTGACAAGTATGTTTTTTTTTTGCCCCCTTTCAGTCCCAGGATTAACATTATTTCAGGTGCAATCGTCAACACACCGTAAGTAGTATTGTCATCTACTGTGAAAGATAAAGCATGTTAAGCTACCCGAAGGCCACCGAACGGGGTGGTCGCCATGGTATCTGCTCTGGCAACTAAGACCCATAGGACGTTGCATCACGTAGAGACTGATGAAGTCATGGTGTGTCTTGAATCGAAGATGATTTTGCAGTGATTTCATGTTCTGTTTCTTGCAGCTTCCTATTTTTTTGAAAGAACCGGACGGGACTAATCGCTTCAAAAACAAATACATAATGGCGCGACGGAATTGGTGTGCGGTTTCATACGACCCTCAAACACATGAGCTGGAATTCGACATTCGTGTCGAGAAGGAGAAAGGGATTGGTGTCAGTGTCGGGTGAGCTTCTAGTCTCTGTTTCGTTTACTGTAAAGTTTTATCATCTTCACGTCCCAGATATGCTGTCCGAACTCCTCCCCCAAATTGGATCGCCAAAATTTAACTCTTATTTCAGTTTCCCTGTATCTTTCACCTACACTGTATCACTAAGTTATTTCCTCGTGCTCGAACTATGTCCTATGTTACAATAGATCTTCTAGGTCAATGTCCATGCCAGATGAACTATTATTTTGCGTCCGTAATTTGCGGTAAGGACTTGCTGCTTCCCTAAATGCTTCGTCATCGTCATCATCGTCATGATGATCGTCTGCCGCAAACTCATCGTGTTGCTCTTCTTCTCCATCTCCATCGACGACCTCGGAATTGTACCCACTCTCTGCTTCTAAGGCGTGATTGAGATCAGCACTCGACGCAGCTGTTGGTGCGGGGGAATGTGACTGATCCGCTCCATGCCCTGTCACTTGTAATATCGGCGCGATAAAGTCAGACGACCCTAGACGGTCATCAACGGGAACCGCAAGTTCCGCTGCGGAGACTTGAGCGCTCATAGCTGAAGACGCTCGTAGCTCTGCGTTTTTCTTCGCCTTCTTCCGAGCTTCATTCTGCTTTTTGGTTTTTTCCCTTTGCGCCTTCTTCTGCGCCTCAACTTTCTCGATCTGTACCCTCTTGCCTATTTCCAGTTTGGCTTGCTCTTCCTCCTGTTCGTCCAGATCCCACTGCTCCCTCATATACTCCGGATAACGCTCGCAAATCGGACGCCAAGTCTGCTCTTGAGTTGCAGTATGATCAATGCCTTTGAGTACACTGTCTATGTCAGGGGGAGGTGGACAGTCAAAATTTGGGCCAGGGTTTAAGCGTACACGGGCATAGTTGAACAAGGAGATGAATGGGTAATATCCTAGGGTTCCGTCATCGAATGGGTTTTCTTTGTGTTCCCGAGGAGCCCCTTCACGTGCTCGCTTCTTATCTTTTTCCTTCTTCCTTGATGCAGGCGTTGTACGCAAAGGCAGATAATCGAACAGGTCTTCGAACGCAATTCCTTGACACTCGCCATTAACGAAGAACGCGATGTAAGAGTCTGGTAGGGTTGGTAGTGGGCGCAGAACGGGAGCTTCCGGCACTTGTCTTGGGCGTGCACCTCGTTCCGGGAGATTCTTTGTCGATGCAGTCTTCTTGTTGGAAGAGACAGATGGGAGTGATGCCGTATTGCTTGACTTATTGGAGAAGTCCATAAGAGTAGTCATTTCTTTGCTCTGAGCATATTCAAGACTTTCGAAGTATTCCTGCCCCTTGAACTCGATAGCAATGCGTTCGCGTCGGATATGTGCAGGGTCGTGAGGATCATCGGGATCGGGTTTGCGTCGAGGTGGAAGGGATATGTACATGCCAACGACATCACCACTACGGAAGGGACGACCATACGGGCGGGGGCGCGCTAGATAAAGTTTATCGCCATTGGTGTCACGATATCCATACGAATATGCATCCAAGCCAACCGGGCCATTCAAAGGTGCCTCTCGTCGTGCCCAGCCAAGTCGGACATGACTTCCTTGGCGCATATTGGTTTCTTGGGCATGAGTGGGGCGATCTCCTCCACCATCCTCGATGCGCACCTCCATATACCACTTGCCCTCACGTACGGGTGCATTACACCGTGCACTTCTGAAACCTAATTCACCCATTAGCCCCAGACCATCGGGTGTGACCTTGACGAATGAACTACGATCCTCCCAGCTAACTCTGTAGCTTGTGGGCAGACTTTCTATTGTTCGGCATGGAAGGGCAGATCCAGGGGGACAAACGCCTGCTGGAACGTATCTGAACCCTATGCGGTTCATAGCGAGCTGTTCTGTGGTATGGTACATTACAGAGGTATCTGGGAAGGTGGGGCAGCGTGATATTGTAAGGCGAGGACGAGAGAAGAAGTCGTTTCGAGTGGGTAAGGCTACATTGGCCGCTGCTGTGCTTGGATTGTTTGGGTCGTTGGGTGCGGGGGATGGTTCAGGCCCATTAGAAACGATTTTTCTTTTTTTTGGAGGAATCAAGGATGGCGTAGATGGTCTTGAGCCTCCTGGACCGTCTGAGAAGTTTGAGTCCGCTACGACGACTGTGACCATGTTGCTTGGTGGTTGACTGAGGACACGATTGGGAACTCTCTACTTCTAGGCGCCAATTTCCGTTTTAGTCAACTCTCCTCATCTACTACTACAGTCGAGATGACAGCACTTAGGTATGAAGCCTTGAGGAATACATCAATTCACGATTTTAATCATCTACAGGCGAATTCGAAAGGTGCTCCTACTCTCTTTACAAGGGTTCCTTGAACTTGACTCTCGCCCCCTGGATGATGCTATAGGAACTTCAAGACATCACAAACAAGCCCCTTGATGTATGTTACGCGTTGTATCATATCATTAATGCAGCATCGGACTAGCGGTCTTTAGGGCATAACGGTCGAAACAGAAGAGGACAACTTGCTCGTTTGGAACTGTTCAATGAAAGCCTCAGTAAGTGTTACTTGTGGCGTTCTCTACTCTTCATTCACACCGTTGTGCTCCTCTGAAAGTCGGACAGCCCATATAAGGGCGGAACATTTCGCTTCAAGATTGAGCTCCCGATTAATTTCCCCTTCAAGGCGCCGAGCGTGAGTTATCCTCTCTTCTCTCCCGCGGCAGAAGATAAGACATCGAACCCCGGAACGTTACATCTCGCTTGAGATCATGGGTCTCGACTTCGTTCATGTTACTTCCTTTTCGTTATTTACGTGGGACTCACCCGCGGCCCACCTCCAGGTCACATTCCAGACTAAGATTTACCATCCCGGCATTAACGAGGATGGTCATATTTGTGTTCCCATTCTTCGAGATGAGGTGAGCTCGTCATAGATCAAGTGTTCAATCGGCGCTAGATTTTCAACTATCCTTATCAAGTGGAAGCCGTCAGTGACGCTATCAACAGGTAAGACTAACCTCAATAATACTGATATGGGCTGACAAGCCCACGATTTATTCGCAGTGCTGGCGGTAATACAAGAGAAAGTGAACAACCCGAGCTCAGACGATCCCTTTGAACCCGATATTGCTGCAGTGAGTATCTTGGTTATGAACGTGATCGTAGGCACCCCTGACCGTCATCTCCAGTTATTAAAGACCGATAAAGTGAAGTTCTTAGCTACTGCAAAGGAGTATACGAAGAAGTAAGTAGCATATAAATGTAATATGAGGATTACTAATTAATTATGCAGGTACGCAATGCAGGCTTAGGTGGTAGCACGACTTACCTTTATGTACCTCCTGTGGTGTCGGGGCTTCATAGAAGATAAAGGGGTGTACCATACTAAATGGATTTCGGTATGTTGCGGGCCGCACTGGACTGAAGCCCCGCGCATTTGTATTATCTACTACGTCAAGTTAGAGAGAGGAATCAAGTTTGGCATGAGGTTGTTATCCCCATAGGTCATGAAAAAGAATGGCGAAATCAAATGTGATCAACTGCTTCCGAGGCGGTAGTATCAGAGCGTATTGTGACTTACGTAAATAGTTTGGACTCGAGCGTACCGTTGTGGTCGCTGAAGACGATGAGCAAAAGGCCGACCAATCCTTTATTCAAAGCTCTTTCGATATTTCACTCTTATTTTACTTAGGGGTGTTTGGGCCCTATTGTCATATCGAATACGGTTCTGATCGTTCCGTAAACACTCAAAACTCGTGTTCACCACGTTGCAAGCTCATTTCCCAGAAGAAAAACCTCTAGATCTAATAATTCAAGTTATCCCGGCCTCGTGTTATCGAACGAGGGTTTCCTGACAGCGCAAATGCATCGTTTTCGGTGAGCTGCTGCCGCCCTCCTCTGTACCCTTGCAAGTCTCATTTCAGTATTATCTCGTCATCAATTCCGTTGCATTTGTGGCTTCTTCGCTTTAACCCGACTTCGTTCTGTACCTTAGCAAAAAGTCCGACGCTAGTAGGCACAACCCAATTGACGACGACGACCGGTTCACACCACCGACATTTGAGCGCAACCATTTGCCAGAACTCCCGCCTGCTATTGACTTTCGGACATCACTCATACTACCAGAGTGCGTCATGGTTTGTTCTTTTTAACCTAACCCTCTCTCACAACGCAGGTACCCAGGCTTACTCGCCGTTTCACTTTTCTCCAATCCCCCTCTGGTGATCCTCTTACGCTAGAAGATCTCAGGTCCAGGCTTGCTGAACAGAGGTCTCGTGGTGTGCCAAACCAGATATCAGAGGAGGAACAGGACATGGTGCTTGGGACGCTAGGGCGGATACGTACCAAAAATGCTACCTCCAATACCACTTCTAACCGTAAGGTCGACGGAGGCTCTGCCAGCGCTAATGCGCCTGACCTAGGAACGGATTCGGACTACACGCCTGAGCGCACCTCTCATATATCCACCGCGACAGCTTCAACTACATACCCTGCTTCATCCATTACTTCTTCTCCCTCCCCGAGTTCCCGTTCAACAAAGAGGTACAGTAACAATCTCTTTGCATCCGGTCGCTTTCGCGAGTACAGCTATCTCCGCTCCGTGTCCCAAAGAAGCGGTAGCAGTCGTGGCGCAGCCTCCATAACACCATCAGACTCTGACCAGAGCCTCTCAGAGAAACCCTCGTTAAATTTCTCCGAGAGTTTGAGACCTGCAACGCCCGAAGACAGTCATCCCGTATCTTCTGTACCCTCGAGCCCCAACGAGAAAACTCCGTTGGCTCGCTCCGCCTCGCTGATATCCTCTACCGAAGATTTTTCCTTGCAGCCACTTGGAGATCACAACAAGAGTAGCTTGCATCCGTCAAGTAACAGTTCTACCAGCGTTCAAGGCGTCGAAGCTACTCTGGAGAGTGCCATACGAGAGTTAGAAGAAGAGGCCGAGGATGAGATACTTATGCCCAGAATAGCTCACCCTGCTCCGCGCTCGGGTGATGTGGAACAGTCGAACACCGCGTCTCCCACCAGTGATTCAGAGTCAGGAACTTCAGTAGGGAATAGGCATTTTCATGCATTACATGGCCTAACCATAATCTCAGATTCGTAGTCTTCAATCACCAATTGACTATGAAGGGGGAACTGCAATATCATCCGATAAACAGATGAACATCGATCCTGCGACGCACCACATGTCTCTAGCCTCATATGGCCGTGTGGGTACCGTCTCCCCAACCCCTCGTTTACCAGGATACATCCCTGGCATGCCTCGCCCAATGACACCTCGCGATCCCTCACTTGACTCTGATGACGCTCGTGCGCATTCCGCGACTCCACGTGCGATGTCACCCACACTTCCAAATGCGAACGGAGCACTCATCACCACAACCTTTACGTCAAGTTTACTTCGGCGAGGTTCCGACGCATCTCGAAGCACCCCGCGGCCCATTTCACCGTCTGTGGCCCCTCCTGCGAGCTCGTTTTTGTCGCGTAGCGCTGGTGGTCAATACTCCTCGGACAGTCAGCGCGAGAGTGCGAGTAGCACTGATCAGGAAGCTTCCGCGCCCTCATCTGCCTTCAGGAGGAGGCCCGTATCTCCATTGACAGGCTCGGCATTCCGACCCATGCTGGTGTCTTCTCGGCCTGGTACTCCATCGAACATCACTTGGAATGTCTCGCCCACCAGTACACCCTCTAGCACCAATCGCACTCACAGCAGGCGGGGGAGTACTTCCAGCCATAGTAGAAATGGCAGCCTAAGCACGGACAGCGATTTCCAATCTAATGTGGATAGGTCTAAGTCTCCAAAGAGGCCAGTTCGCTTACCTGCGCCTCCCGACTCTCCCGGTTTCACTCAAGCGGCCAATACTGGGGCGTGGAACCGTTCAACTAGTCCTGCCCCGGTAGACCATCGCTCCCCATCCAGCCTTTCGGGTGTTCTTGACTTTGCGTCCTCACTCTCCGTCTCGAGTCGCGCTATGCGGTCGCCCACTCCCACTCAGTCTCGGTCTGCTACCTCTCCTGCATTTTCTTCGAATGGCTCCCCTGATTTCCCCAACCATACTCCCGTTCGTCCTTCAAAACACCATTCAAAGTCATCTTCACATTTCTCACTGGGACTTTCTCAGCCTGTTGCCTTTTCGGCATTGGCCAACTCATCTCGGTCTTCACTGGAGTCTACCGGGTCCAGCTATCACTCATGGTCCGCTGGGCAAAAGAAAGATATAGCTCTGGAGTTATTCAGCGATGTAGAACAACACCCCAAGTGGCATGACCTGGACCAATTAAGCCCTTCTACGCCGGGTAGCTTGCAGGATGATGATGATGACTTCGAGGATATCATACGGCGGTATACAGGTCTGACCAAATCTGATTTCGTGGCCATCCAAGACAAGTTGGTGAGCGCTGTGCGTGCCAAGGAAAGCAATACGGAACCTCGAGAGCGGAGTAACTCGCTGCGGAGACGGCGGCCTTCGACATCGCAGTCCAACTACTCTTTGAACGGTCGTGATAACCGAGTTCGTTCCCTTTCCTAACACCATTTATTTACCTACCCATACTCACGGTCACGTCGTCGCAGGTTGCAAGCCCGCCGCCAAATCAACCTGCTCCTGCCCAGGTATCCACCACCGGACGGCGTTCGCCAGGACCTGACCAGGCTGCCAAAGCGCATGCACTGCTAGACTCTGTCGTTGGGAGCATCCCTCGCGCACCTACGATCAACGTAGTGACCGATATCAAAGTGCAAGTGGAGGATCCTGTGGAGGTCAAGGCATCCCCTACTACGACGCGCCGCAATAGAGATTTAGCACGCGCCCTTGGCCTTGCAGATGAGCAGGCAACTGTTCCTCTACCACCTGACACCAGCCCGCCGATAGAAAACGTCTCGCAGTCCAATAAGCCATCCCAGACCCAGGTACCACCGGCAACAACTCCTGATCCGGTCACGCCAGCTACTCAGGATGATATTCAGCCGTCGTCCAATGCACCGTCGTACAACTTCCCATCTTGTTCCGCTTCGATGCGAAGCCCTCGACCGCTAATGGATCAGAGCGACCTTGTGAATGAAGTGAGGCGTAAAGCAGAAGCTGCTACCGCTGCTTTGATGAAGACTTCTTCTGGTCAGAAATTTACCGACGCCAATGCTTCAAGCATTTCTGTGACCCGGAAGAAGATCAACCCCAGCCAAATATCCGCTCCCTATTTAGTCTCAGGACCTACCAGTGTAGAAACTATTCCGCTCTCCCAGGTTCAGCAGCAGACGTCTCCTACTCCTACTGCTCCACAGCCATCGCTGAACCTTACCCAGAGGATGAGGCGTCTCCGTGATACTCTGAGAGTCAAGCCGCACAACCCGAGTGGTGAAGAGGTCACTCCTTTCCCTCTAGACATCCAGCCCACTACTGCATCCCCCCCAGCTTCTCTCAATCGCAGACCGACATTGCCTGTTACTAAGGGCTTTGCTTACCGAAGTTCGACCGATTTGGTCAAGTCAAAGTCGATGTCAAGCCCTCCGGCATCAGCTACACCCGGCCTGAGAGGCTTCATGTCTCGCTTCCGGAAGCCTCGTGCCCCGGATAATCAAACTGAAAACAGTAATGGGTTTTCGCGGGCTTCTCCAACCACTTCTTCGCCGTCGACATCGTCACACCATGGTCAAGGCCTAGGTCCCTCTCCCACGAATACCGTCACACCTGCATCAGCACCTGTTTCGACTACCACCTTCATGCCCACAGTTGGTAGTGGTCAGACAGGCATTGATTCATCGTCAGCAACGGCGGTTGACTCAGCTGCGATCACACAATTGTTTCAGGCAGGCACCATCCTGGGTCTTGACCAGGCGGAATTGAACGACTTGTTAGCACGGTCTGCTTCAGTTGGCCGGTCCCAATCAAGGAATACGTCAAACGCTGCGGCAGGACTCGTAGCGCGAGATGTTCCCTCAGCTATGCGATCCCGATCACCTCTTCCAGCAGAATCACATTCCACTGATGATCACGCCATCAGCGGAGGGGACGATAGGACTGTGAGAAAACTCTCTATTCGCAAAACAGGGGAAACAGGTCACAATCGTCAAGGCATCCCTGAGAATCCAGGTATTGTCAGGAGAACGCTCATCTTTCCCTCGGACTTTCGTACATCTACACCCGACCCAAACCAGGTAACGCGTAAGCCTTCGGGTAAGCGTCATCGCCGGTCGGGTAGCGCGATGTCTGCTCACTCTGGTCGTTCAGTACATGACCGCGCACCCACTCCACCACCGCCAAAGTCCACTGGGGGAAAGCGATTCTCAACTGATCGGCCTCCTCTACCTTCTCTACCCACGTCAATGACTGCCCAAGCTGAGGCTCTTTTACACCCTTCTGGGGCAACCGACAAGACAGGCTCTGCATACGAATCTCTGTGGGTAATTATTTTACCTGATTTTCCGTAGCTAATTTTCACCATCAGATACGATATGTACACTGGTGAGAGTAAACAAACAAATATCCCCGCTGAAGACGCAGTGGACCTCGGACGCTCTTATGAAGAAGGTCATCCGGAAGGTACTGCGCTTGAACTTATCGAGATGGAAAATGGCGAAACGATCTGGTATGTGGATGGCTATGTCCACCCATTCAATAGTTGACGGTTCATTAGGTCAATAGTAAATGGCCTGCGTGATGATGACCTTGAATCTGCTTACGCCAGCAGAACAAGCCTTTCGTCCGAATATTCTTTACGCGATAACAATGAAGGCTTGCAAGTATTCGTCAAGGACCACGGCAGATCACCATCAAAGGGTAGCAGTTCATCATTCCTTTCACGTAAGAAGCCATCTCAGAGCAAGAGCCGACCTGACACCAAGGTGGGATCTTTCCTCATCAAATATCACCTATCACTGATGCCAGACACTCGACAGGTTTTTTATAGGTCAGTTCAACGCCCTGTGCTCGGAAGATTGATGTTGATTATCTAATCTTAAGCTCCTCCGCTCATATTGGTCGTTTGATCGAGTCACTTTCCCAGGGAATGGACGCTGGTTCATTCAATTTTGGTAACCTACCCCCTGACCGCTCCACACCTTCATCATTCCACTCTGACACCGACACGCAGTGGACTATTGAAGAAAAATTGGAACACATGCTGGGATCGATTAGAAACCCTTGACAGCTGGAGTTAATAATCTATGCGATATTGATCTACTCTTATCGGTTTTGTCTTGCTCACGTTGAAGATCTGTTGTTACATTAAATACCATAGTCATACACCGGGCAGTAATAAAATGACATTCTTTATTCTTCCGACCAATCTCCCTCATCCAGTCCAATCTAGCCACCTATTAAGGTTTAGAGCAAGCAAAGCTTCGAGCAATAATAGGTCGTGATTGAAACTATACTCCAGCGTTCCATGTGAAGGACCAATTGGAGTCTGTTGGGAAAACCGCTGAAAAAATGCAATTTTCGTATTGGGCGCGGCGAAGAGCTTTACGTAGAGAGTCAGCCGACAATATTTGAAATATTATTTGAACTTACCTCGTACGCCCTGGGATCACTTTGACATCTTCGCCATTCATATAGGTTACCATCTGCGGAGGTGAACCTGCGAGCGCTGAACAATAACTTAGTCTGGGCATCATCGCAACAGGACTGATGCCAAGTTAACATACGCTGGATTAGGTCCCTGTTGGACTAGCTGTGCCATTGGAATTTCACGGATACCGATAGTCGCAAGACCAAGGGACGACCCGTTTGTCCCCCAGTCGAAAACTGCAACGGGGCTTCGGTTGCTAGATATCTGAGACGCAAGTCAGCGGAGGCGAAGGTGAAGGCGAAGGCTTTGTTGGGGAAGACCCGAACAATACTGACCGTGGTGCGCACTGTCGACGGTGACGAGTATTGCGTGTCGAACTCAAAAAATACTGGCTTGGTGTCCTCGCCGATGATGATGCAGTCGCGAGGATCATCTCTTCCAGTGAAGTAAATCTCGAAAGGGGGGGAAGCCATTGTGATGCAGGATGATTTTTTGTTGCATGATCGAAAGCACAGATTATATACCCCGGGGCGATGTCGAAACAGGTTACCAGCCTGAGGTGCTCGTGATTCTGAGTCACGCAAATGAAATACTATTTTGAACACGGTGCACGTCGAGGAAGAAGAAGACACGCCTAGGTACAATTCGTTGCATCTAAAGGCCGCGAAAGGGTCCGGGCGGTCAGTCACCGATTTCAGGTCTGAAATTGTCAATTTAGTCCTTCGGATGTCAAACAGCGTTCTGCTTTGCTACGCTCGGAAGCAGACACCCTTTTTACTATATCGGATGGGCTGTAAACGGAATGAGCCGGGATCTGACGCGCTGAACAATCTGTGCGTAGATCTGTCATTCAAATATTCATGTAGAAACGCGGGTGTACTTGGATCGGATGCTTCGGTCTGTGGGGGAAAGTGAAGTGGGGGCAGTGTTTCGGCGTTACCAGACCTCGATAACCATCGAATATCACAGGACGTCTGAAAGATGGGTCGTTGAGCTCACCGTACACTCAATAATTCAGTAACTACATGTTCTGGAGTTGTTGCTTTTCCACCTTTACCTGTAAAGGTAATATAATTTTTCAGACCGGAGCGTTCCGCACAGTTAAAAGGCTAATATTAACTACAGTTGCCTTTCAAGTGTATATACGATCGACAAGCTCCTTCATAATCGTTATCAGCTTGATTGGTTTCCACTACAACGTAGCACCGCAGAGGTCGTGGCAAGAGGATCAAAGAATAATGCAATAAAAATTGCAGGAACAATAGTCACGTAATATGTATGACACCGATGTTGAGCACAAGATTGGGTTTCATGAATTGACCTTCCATAGCGGTCGCTTGCGCATCTTTCGAGTGACGTGAACAGCGCTTCCACCAAGATGACCTCCGCCGAATGCTAAAACAACCGTTTCCTCTGCTCCCTGTCCTCGTGCGGTGTCTTTTTTCCTCATCTCTATGGCGTCCTTCGCAAACTTAAAACGGGCTTGATCAGATCCTGTGAATATGAAGATAAATGTTCGGTACAATTCTTAATCACCGATAGCAGAATTTACCAATTTCAAAGGCGCGTGATTCGACTGCTGATTTGAACATGTCGAAGGGCACAAGGGAAAATATATGCAACAGGGTGTCACGGCCTGTGTGGCCCTTTGATGGATCGGGCTCGGAGGAATTAACTTCCAGTGCATTGGGAAGTGTCACCACGAGGAATTGGAAAACATCATCTTGCAGTCTTTGGGCATAGTGCCCAAAGACAGATGTCAGCGATAGTTCAGGGGTGAGTGATCCATCCGATGATGAAGGGATTGTGTCGGCAAATTCTAGCCATTCATGGATTGTTTCCACACTGATCGACTGTCTGCATGCATCATAAGCATAATTGCACAAGTCATCCATACCGCCGAGTAGACAGCCAGCTGCAAGGACTCCTCGTGCATTACCGGGCCGAATGAGACTTAGTGAAACCGACGAATATAGATATCCTAAAGCTGAAAATACCGAAAATAAACACAAGTAAAGACGTGAGGAGAACACAATGACGCATACCTATAGCAAAACCCTGTTATAATAATAATTCTGTCAGCTCCTGCAGTCTCTAGATGAGAAGTTCCGCCCGGCACGGCTTCCGAGGACGGTAGTTGTATACGATAAGAAATTACTACTGTACTTGAGATGACGGGCGTTTGAGTCTTAGATGCCCATCGTATCTCTGCCCCGCACTCCGTGGCCGGAAATAAAGTGAGAAATGACACACGTACTTCTTGGCTGACCTCTGGTTCATGTTCTAGTTGTACATGTATCACACGTTGAGCGCCGGTCTGAGGGGAGGTGGACATAAGATGCGCTAGCAGTGGTGACCTTGAGAGAACGATAGCATGAAGGCGGTAGGTATTTTGATGCACGTGCTGCATAGAAAATACGGCGTAAGTATAATAATCCGACGGACGATAAAATTCGCCCACAAGTATGGTGTCGGCATAATTCTAAAAAGGCACGGGTTAGGTTAATCCCTTCAAAAAATTGTGTGGCACGTACGCCAGTCTGGAACCCCGCATGATAGAGGTGATGTACAATCTCCTCGTTGTGCATTTGGTAAGGAGGACTGTATAGGTTCATTCATTTTGCCACGCGTTCGACACGAAGTCAGCCAACTCACTGCGAGAATCCATTAACAAAACTCGTTGGCTCATCATGACTGCCATTGAAAGAGTATTCAGATTGTGCGATGGGAGGCGTAGCCCCATTGCTCGAAAAGCCATTAGCTACAGTGGAAGTCGATGGTGCTGCATTCATTGGACTCGAGAGAGATGGAAAAATGAACAAAGAAGTAAATGAAAGTACAGTTAGGTACAGTGCGCGACTTGGAGAATAAAGTCACGCGGTGCCACGTCACATGTCACGTATGTACCGAACACCAACGAACAAACGCCTCTCGATCCATTACTGTCCCATACCCTTCAGATGTTGACTCCATTGAAACAAAATGTGACATTATGTTGTTGGTGGAACCGCTTGCAGCAGCCATGGGTCCACAGATGACAGGATAAGGAGGTGGTGGAGAAATATACTTGCCGTCGGAGGATAACTAAACTCGAAATCATCGTTATAAATGAGTCCCACAGAACACGAAAATATTGTTTATTCCCCACCATATGAGATCTGTCTGACGAAAAATGATGCAAGTACTGTTCTCCGGACACGACCCTGAAAATACTGATGAAAATAGAGATTGACACCGAACAAAGTGAAGACAGGGGCAATGCTCAAACTTGCCTGCGATACTGAGGCGGGATGTCGGAATCCGGTGGGAAGGTCTTCTTAACATACTCTTGACAAGATCCGGAACCATGACGCCCGTGCATTGATATCGATATATGTTTGCATACCTTCCCAACGACTAGGCATCACTAAGCTAGAATCGAAATCATAGATCCAATCTTCCTCTTCGATGCTCGGTGGAACGCTGAGAAACCGATGCCGAGATCCCGATAGGCTGCGCAGAAGCAAGACAACATGATAGTCCCAGATAACTGCCACGCCTGTGGTAGGTGCCTTCAGTTGACTCCACAGAGCAACCTGTGCGCCGCCGGCCTTTAGTTCCGTCAAAGTTCACAGATTCGTCGACTGAATGCAATCACCGTTTTGGTCACATTCGATATGAAAACAACAGAAATATCCCATTTAGCCCTGACCTCTTCTTGCTCAAAAAACCGATGCACGAGCAAGTATATGTTTTCCTCGCAATAGTAAGGAGTGTATGCACTGCCATGAGCTTCAGGAAGCATGTTGCTTTAGAACTCCGACCAATCCTTACTTGGACAAATTCAACCCTGAGTAAGAAAGTAACTCTCGGTCCCGTTTGCTACTAGATGAAGACCAGCACTCCACTGGACTGGGCCAGGGGGATCATGGGTGCGCGATCGACATCAGAACTTGCTTCAGTTATCTGTAGGACACGATATAATTTCGTCTACACTAGGCTCCATTCCAAAGCAATCCTGTGCTTGATAAGTGATGGATGGGAAAGGTTAGCCGAGGATCAGATATTATTATTCGTGAACGATGGGGAGCGCACGGATCAAGGACATTCGTTATCATCGTCAGCACTAGCGAAATATAATTATGTTTAACACCTGACCATTGCGAAACTCACAACTTGAATGGTCTCGACTTGCAAAGCGAGGTATGGCAAGATCTAAATCTTACGGCCAATCTTGATGGAAGTTACCAGTAAAACATCTATTGAGGACTATAAGGAAGACGTACCTTATCAGTCACGAGGTGACACTGCCATAAAACCTTCGTGCTCAGCGGTCCTGCGGCGTGGGGTCGGGGCACTGATCTCGCCCCGATCAGATCATGATCTTCGTCCGTCAATAAGCTTTGATCGAGTGTCTTGGACTATGATAGTGAGTCCGGGTGCCTCACTGTGTAATTAACTTCTCCCAGCGTCAAAAAAAAATCAGACCACCAAGAGGTTTTGATTACCTCCTGAGTCTTAACAGCTCCAAGGGATGCATGCTGATTGGCCGAGCATATGAACATTGAAAACACACCCGACCTCGTTCTGTTCATGTCACAGTAGCGCTGATGAACGCCGACGCCTGGGGCGAAGTGGTTGGGACATCGCGGACGGTGTCGGTTTTCTAGAAGTCATGTTCTTTCATGCAGACAGTCGATACATATTTTGCCTACACGCAGCAGAATGGTTCTTTGAGCGTTAAGCGATATCGGCGGATAAGCATCGGGGTTTCACACAACACGGAACTCATCATCATCTATCTGGACGTCTCTCGTAGGACAGTGAGAATATCCAGCGCTCGAATGCACGCGTGAATTGCCTACAGCTAGGCGATTATAGGCGGCACAACTCGGCGGCATAATTTGGCATGCCAATAAAGATTTAATTGTTCTCGCGGGGATGAGATTTGTATTTTGAGAAGTGCAATGAGAAGTCAAGACACACGTCACGGAACCAGAAAAATGGCCGAGGCAGTGATCATTAGATTAACAGAAGGGTTTGCCGTGCGACGAGTACGGACGTCTCATCCACGGTATCAATGAGAAGGGTATGGATATACCTGGAAAATCGATCGATGGAATAGAAGGCGAGCATTTATCTCCACTATCTAAACCATATCTGCAAGTAGACAAGCGGCACTGCCTAACTGTCTGCGGACATCGTGGAAATCGACATCATGAGCTGTAATGTAATTTATAATCAGTAGAGCATTGCGTACATGAAGGGGGAGGTGATTGCAGGAGGAACGCCCCAGTAATAAACTCACAGTCTTCTACTTCCCCCCACCTTTGAATCTGACTCGAGACTTCGACTTGAGCGGCAATAGCTGCTCCTTCGACAGTCAGATGTCTCTTCACAAGGGCAAGCGCAATCAAGAAGGATTTTGTCACATATGTCACACGTTCCATGGCTAGAAATGTCATCACATGAAGGTCTATTTGGCTTCAATGAAAGTTATTGGGTACTCACCAGCCAACTCCCAGGGATTCATCTCAGTCAGAATGGCGTCGAACTTAGCTTTCGTTTCTGACGGTTGTGAATGGAATAAAACTGAAGTAAACACTTGTATCTCGACGTCAAACGTGGACCTTGCCCATTCGAGCAGGGGATCCCAGTGCTTCTGTTGGAGCTCTACCAACGGAGGCGGGTCGTCATGCTGAAAACTACAGGGCTATGGATTAGATGAGTCGATCGTATGGAGTAAATACACACCAGATTGTGTCAGTGTCCAAGTAATTAAGAAGAGCTTTTCGCACGTCTGAACGCGTTTGTTCATCATGGAAGGCATCAATGGCCCGCGAAGCAATGGAAGTCTGTGCTAATCAATGGCAGGAGCGAGACCGTTATTGAACATCCATACCATTGGCAGAGCATGGGGTTTCAGTAAAATTTCCTGATTTTCCCATTCATTTGCAATAAGTGTTGCGACCAACCGCTTGTCTTTAGGTAGCAGCAGAGTATTGCCAGATGGTGTTTTCAGTGCTCGCATATCAAG
>Ga0153976_1000048_pt1 | contig 32102 bp, 34 predicted proteins | sample TSGA060MetaG_FD_104717 | JGI IMG/M metagenome (GOLD analysis project Ga0153976, IMG submission 104717) | Attine ant fungus gardens microbial communities from Georgia, USA - TSGA060 MetaG | ecosystem: Host-associated > Fungi > Mycelium > Unclassified | place: USA: Georgia, Yuchi Wildlife... | reverse complement strand
TCACTCTTTATTGAAGAGTTATTGAAGGAGGCTTGGGGAGCCTGTATCTACGTCTAATTAGAGGTGATAACGCTATCTATTATCACTTCTAATTAGAGGGCCTTACGTGGGAGCAACAGGTGTCAAGCAGGCGCGCGTGAGCGGGAGCCAACCTAAAAGGGAGCCGCGGAGAGCGAACTGCATTGTTGTCTATTGTTATGCAAAAGCTTTGTACCTGATGACATAAGGCCCTTTATTGTTTGAACGTCCATTGTCTCCTTTATGTTCCCACGTGAAAGGACAATAATGTATTCCACAATCGAAAGAACAAAAATGAGGGAACGGCACTTTCACTTTCGACCTTTCTTTCATTCATACCATACAGACGACACGCAGAGGCGAGCTCGTCGTATACCACAACGATGAAGAATCACGACCCAACATCAATGTCCGACCCATCAATTCGGTCATCGATCAACTCATCCGCCCAATATTCTTTATCAACCTTTGATATTAAAAATGACACCAACTCTAACCTTCACTCTCCTACAACATCCACCCACAACATTCCTAGTCCTGATGCAGCACCCGTGCCATCTATGAAGTTGTTGTTTTCATTCCTCACCCCACGGCGGAAGCTCGTCCTTTTGGCACCAGCCGTCCTTTCTTCTGTCGCTACAGGAGGTATTGCACCCTTTATGACTTATGCCGTCGGACAATCATTCAACGCCTTCGCCGCTTTCCCATTGACACCCAACCCATCTCAGTCCGCCAAGGACAAGCTACTTCATGGTGTGGGCATTGCAGCAATTGAGCTCGTAGTCCTAGGTATTAGTGCGCTAGTCATGAGTAGCATAACAAGCAGTCTGTGGATTTCCACTGGGGAACACAACGTCGTAGAGCTCAGACGGCGGGTGTATCAGTCCGTCGTGAGCAAGGAAATGTCATGGTTCGATTTCCGTATGGGTATCGACGGGTCTGCGTCTGCCGGACAAATGCAGGACACGTCCGAAGATGCACCCATCGGCGCTGGTGGTCTCATGGCAAAGTTTGCCAGGTGAGCAAGGGTTCTTGTCGGTCCAGGGCCCTTGAATCTGATTTTTTATTTTTCCTTTGAACCCACAGAGAAACTGATGAAGTACGCGCGGCATCGTCACTGGCTGCAGGTCAGCTGCTGCAATACTTAACCACAACGATTACGAGTCTCGTGCTCGCATTCGTGTGGTCCCCCCTTCTTACTCTCGTTATTCTCTCAGCCGCCCCTGCATTAATTATCATTCAGGCGTTTTCACAAGTTATGGCTGGGCCACTCCTCGCTCGTGAGCGCACATTTACCGCGAACGCAGCTACTGTTGTGGAGCGTGCCGTCTCCGCAATCGCGACCGTGAAAGCGTTCAACGCTGCCGTACATGAGACTCGAGTACTTTCCAGAGTCCTTGGACGTATCAGCGCAGCAGCCAATGGACTTGCGGGCATCTGGGGTCTCACATCTGGCTTGAGTCAATTCGTGACGATGGCCATGTTCGTGCAAGGATTTTGGTTCGGCGCTCACCTTGTCCGGGAAGGAAAGAATACGCCCGGTCAAATCATGAGCGTTTTCTGGGCATGCCTCATTGCGACGAGCAACCTTCAAATGGCTGTGCCGCTCTTTATCGTCTTCGTCAAGGGCAAGGTCGCCGCTGCAGAGCTCGCAGGGATGATCTCAGGAGCACAACAAACATCTTCAAAACGACGCCGTCAAGAACTCCGAAAACTCCAGCCCAAGTCGTTCAATGGCGAGCTTAGCCTTACTGACGTGAGCTTCGCATATCCTGCACGCCCGGACGTTCAAGTACTCCGCGACGTATCTATGTACCTTCCCGCACACGAGACGACATTCATTGTTGGATCAAGCGGTTCCGGAAAGTCGACTCTCGGTGCTATCTTGATGGGCGCTTACGCCCCGACGTCTGGTTGCGTGCTATTGGACGAGCAAGACGTGCGATACATTGATAAAGCATACACGTCCCTCCATATTGCTGGCGTCGCGCAGGGCGCAGCATCCGCACCAGTCTTTCCCGGAAGCCTGCATGAGAACGTGGCCCTTGGAACAGTAGGAAGAGGTAGAGGCTCAGGGGACGTTAGCAGGGTCGAAGTGGAAGAGGCATGTAGAGTTGCGATGCTCGAGTCTTGGGTGCTTGGTCTCGACCAAGGTTACGATACGCTTTTGAGTGGCACTGGTGCAGAAGGCATTCAGTTGAGCGGTGGACAACGACAGAGGTTGGCAATCGCGCGGGCGCGGATACGTGATCCTGACGTTTTGATTCTAGGTAAGTTTCGCATCCCTTTCCTACTCTTGGTGTCTTATTTTTCTTCTCCTTTCCAGATGAAGCCACATCGGCCTTGGACCCCCCTACTCGCTCACTTATCATGGCTGCTATTCGGAGATGGCGGCACAACCGCACGACGATCATCATCACACACGACGTCGGCGCAATCGAAGAGCAAGACTTTGTCTACGTCATGCGGGATGGCTCTGTTGTCGAGCAGGGCTTTCAATCAGACCTCGTGCAAGCGGGTGATGAATTCGCCCGGATGCTTCGTACAAGCGGGATCTCCGTTGACGATGACCTTCCCGAATATGATGCAGTCGCTGAGATCCTCGCAGCGGAAGACGACGAGGTAGACGAGCTTCCGGTTCACGAACGACACATGAGCATGGCGCCCACACTGGGTGGCATGCGCCCAGTTACGGCGACACTTGGAAACTGGATGTTTGATGTTGTCGCAGAGCTTACGAAGACTGGCGCACAACCCCCTCTTCCTACTACAGCAGAGAAGGACGACGACTGGCGGGTGAGCCGATTCGTGCCCCCTAGTGCGTTCCCCAAAGAGAAAATGGCGGAATTCGAGGGTGGAGCGGCCGGAAGAAAAAGGAGACCGAGCAGCATGTCAATTGTTATTCCCGAAGTTCCTGTTCCTCCCCGCGCATACGATGGGCGTCGTCACAGCTTGCAGTTCACCCCCGTTACCCCCACATTTTCACCTCCAGGATTCTCTCTGCGAGAGCCAGAGTCCATGGTCGAAGATGATGAAGAGTTCGAGACTGAAAAGGAAGCGTTGAGGCGCAGCGCCAAAGAGGCTGCGAACAGGAGAGAGCGCAGAGAGCGCAAGCATCACCACGCACTGCAGGGCGTGGTTGTACCAACATCGCGCGACCAAGAAACACAAGAGCAATCCGAGATTTCCCCAGCCCCAGGCCTTTTTGTCCTCCTCCGTGCTGTGTACCCTACCATCCCTGCAAAACCGTTTGTTTTCGTCGGACTCGTTATCTGCCTGCTGAGCGGAGCGATGACGCCTGTGTTTTCATTCCTCTTATCCAAGCTTATTGTTTTAGTATCCGCCGGTGGATCAGATGCCAACATGATCAACTCGTACGGTGGTCTTGTCCTCGGAGTCGCAGCCTTTGATGGGCTTCTTCTCGGTTCCAAATTCTTCGTTATGGAAACTTCCGCTATGCGCTGGGTCACGCGCCTCCGCGACATGGCCTTTTCCCGTGTTCTCAGTCAGGATAAGAGCTGGTTCGATCGCCCCGAGAATGACGCATCGAGACTGACCCAAGTCATTGTAAAAGATGGTGATGATGCGCGCACGTTAATCGCTGTCGTGGTAGGCCAAATTGTGGCTGTTGGCGCAATGATGACCATCGGTCTCATCTGGGCGATGGCTTGGGGGTGGCAATTGACACTCGTCGGGTTGGCCATTGGACCTGTCTTTGTTGGGGTCATGGGTCTTCAGACGAACCTTGTTGCGAAATGTGAGGTGCGCAACAAAAGGGCTCGCGAGGAGGTTGCCAGGGTGTACTACGAAGTAAGTTATACCATTGTTTGATGTGTCCCATTCTGACCCTTTTTTTCTAGTCCATTCTCAACGTCCGTGGCATCCGTGCCATGTCTCTTGAGCCGGTCCTGCAGGCTCAGTTTGACAAGGCCGCTTCGCATTGCCTTTCCACTGGTGTTCGAGGTGCTTTTGTTGAGGGATGCTCTTATGGTGTCGCCAGTGCTCTCATCTACTTGGCGGAGGCGCTCCTTTTCTACGTCGGCGCTGTGCTCATCGCCAAGGGCACGTACACTTACCTTCAGATGTGCCAAGTCCTCAACCTCGTCGTGTTCACTGTCTCCATCGGCTCCCAACTCATGGCCTTCACGCAAAGAATCGCCAAGTCTATTCTAGCTACGCACGATCTGAAGCAACTGGTCGATCTGGGCACCATGGGTAGCTCCGAATCTCAGGGCATCCTCCGTCCAGCGGTTGAAGGCGACGTTGTCTTCAATAATGTGACATTTTCTTACCCGACAAATCCCGATGTATCCGTTTTGAACAAGATGTCCATGCGCATTGCGGAAGGAGAGTGCGTAGCGATCGTAGGTGCCTCTGGATGTGGCAAGTCAACCGTAGCATCACTGCTCCAGCGCCTGTATGAGCCCACTTCGGGCACCATCTCGGTGGGCCTTGATGAGCTGCGCGCGACGGATATCAAGCATCTTCGTGACCACATCGCGGTAGTCAGTCAAAACCCCAACCTCTTCGACGCGAGCATCCGAGAAAACATCGCCTACGGACGAGTCGGTGAGGACAATGCGATGGGCGACGCTGACGTCGAACGGGCGGCTCGTGCTGCAAACGTCCACGATTTCGTGATGTCGTTGCCGCAAGGTTACGACACGCTCATTGGAGAGAACGCCTCTCTCATCTCTGGTGGACAAGCACAGCGTTTGCAGATCGCGCGTGCGCTTGCACGGCCTGCCAAGATTTTGATTTTAGACGAGTGCACGTCAGCGCTCGACCCCGCTAACCAGACGGCGGTGCTGGAGACGATCCGCGCTGCCAAAGTTGGAAGGACGACCATCATGGTGACGCACAAGGTGCCTGTGATGAAGATGTGCGACCGTATCCTTGTCATCGAGGACGGTCAGGTGCGCGAGCAAGGCTCGTATGAAAGCCTCATGGAGCGCAAGGGCCTCTTTACCCGGCTTGCAAATGGAGGAGAGTGGGTTAGCGAATAAAGGTTCGCTGCCGACTGTTTCTTTTTTTCTTCACTTTTTTTAACGTTTTACCGTTATGATATAGCTATACCTTCGATATTCTCACTATTTTCTTCTGACTTGTTTTCCTAACTTTTTTTATGACTGGGCGATGACATTGGACGACTAGACATTTGTAGTATACTATCACAATCATTTGTACAATTTATCAAAGGAATTCAAATGACATGTTATGTAGAAACTTGGAGTGACCTGCCAAATTGATCAAACTCATTCCTGATTCTTGAAGTCATTTCCCTGTCTCATGTCTTCCTCGTCCGTCACAAATCCGTCCGCTGTAGATGACACTCTCCGTGCTCAAATTTTTCAGAGACTGCACCCTCGCGTTTATCTCGAAAGATTCATCGCGGAGAAATTTAGACCGGACGGGCGTACATTCGATGAATGGCGCAAGGTCTCAGTGAATGTCGGTATGCGGCTTACTGTGCTTTCGATGTGCTTACGCCATTATGCGTTGCAGGATCGATATCTACAGCTGATGGCTCTGCACTCGTACGTATAGGAGACACCACGATTGTTTGCGGCGTCAAGGCAGAAATAGCAGAACCCGACCTTGATCTGCCTGACCAAGGGTTCCTAGGTCATTTTTTCAACCCCTTCTTTCTTTATGATATGGTCGGAACTGATTTGGACTGCATGCAGTACCCAATCTCGACTTGCCCGCGATCTGCTCTCCCAAGTTCAAACCAGGCCCTCCGACAGAAGAGGCACAAGTACTCTCTGATAGATTGAACGAGGCTCTTGTCACGTTTGTCGTCATACTCTCTGTGTTCTGAATCGGTCTCATGCGTCGCCAACAGTTCTGGTGTCCTTTCATTATCTTCATTGTGCATTCACCCTGGAAAAGCCGTTTGGACGCTTTATGTTGATTCCACATGCATAAATTATGATGGAAACGCCTTCGATGCAACCCTCCTAGCCATGTTGGCCGCTCTCAGGAATAGTAAGTCCAACATGCTACAGTTCTAAAAGTGATGTTTTTTTATTTACTTTTTCTAGCTACTCTACCCAAAGCCACGTACAACGAAGACACGGGACGCACGACATGTTCGAGAAAAACTCGATCACCGCTACAATTGGAGCGAAATTTCGTTTCAACATCTTTTGGCGTGTTAGAAACGTGCGTTCTCCTTTTTCTTTTCATTCCATGACGTTTTGCTCACTCGTTCCCAAATGCCTAGATCGCATGTTCTCTCAGATCCCACTGCATTCGAAGAGCCTCTTATGGACGTGGCGCTGACAGTTATCGTAGATGACCGCGGGCAGCTTATCAGCACCAACCAGTCAGGGGCTACTATCTCGCAAGAGACGTTGCTGCAGTGTATTAGTAGAGCAAAAGAACGAGCTTCGCAGCTGCAGAGGCTGCTGTGATTTTTTTTACCGCCGATTTTTTTGAGGGCCGAGTGTATGTTCAGGGCCGGTCATTACAGGGTAATGAAATGAGGGTTTGCGTTCGGCCTTGCTATGCCATGAAATCCTTCTCATAGGCCATCTGGCTACACATGTAGCTGGAAATCTTCAATGCCTGCAGCCTTGGACCTTCAATAGTAGTTTAGCGTGGACTGACATTTGGCCCACGAGGGAAAAAGAAAGGGCCTTGCAGGGAATCGAACCCCGGCCACTTGCAGTTGTGATTACCCAAAGCAAGTATCGTACCTCTAGACCACAAGGCCGTTTATACTGGTCGACATTTGACAGTGTTGTTCCACAGAGAGGCTGGCTGACCTCCGAGGCTGACCTTGGACTCTTATTAAAGGCGTCAAGCTTATCCGAGCGCTCCTTAAACATCGCCCCTCTTTTAGTGTCAAACAATCTTTGTAAGTTATCAGCATCCCTCAAGCGCATCCTCGAGCTTCGATCAAGTGCTGGAGATTATACGAAATCAGTAACACGAAGAACGCCATGGTCGAATCTGTGGCACCGTGTCACTCGAACGTCATGTCTCTGAAGTACAGCTTATCCTCTGATCCAGCGCTTACTGCGGCCCCGAACCAAGAAATGGTGCAGGAAAGATTATACAAAGTCAGTACGAAGAAAGCCATGGTCGAAACTAGAATACCGCGTCGCCCGAATGTAACGTCTCTGGAGTACATCTTATGCTCCTAGCGCTCACGGCAGCCCCGATTCAGAACAAAGCAACGGTGCAAGAGAGGAAGATTAATACTTCTACGCCGCTACCTGTGCTCGTGAGTCGTACAGGGCCAGAGGTACCTGTGCATGCGCGTAAGTCTCTGTCGAACGTGCATGAAGTACTGTATTGATTGTCTTCTAGCTCCTTTCCGTCAGCCACCGCCAGCGGTCGTTAACCATATAAGTATTTACCTTGACGACTTTGACGACAGCGAAGCACCGGTCGTTCAGTTATGCTGCCCACCCAATCTTGCCTCTCCTGTACTTGGTGGATGGGCCCCTCTCGATGGTTCCGAAGACATAGACATCGGCCACGAAGATCTGAAGTACCCTTTACACGTGTCGAATCCAACCTCGCAGCGTGCCCACCGGGAATACGATATGCCGGAAAACCAAGCCGCGAGATTGAAAACAAAGTCAAAGATATCGACATATCCGCCTGCGGAGCTACCACGCCCACGAGTCGTGTTCGCACCCACTCAACCGACGACATCGACGACGATACGCAGAACCCTGCCACCACTGTCGTGTGGTCCTCCGAAGGGTGGGATTCCTCCGAGAATTGCTCGGGATGTGACTAAGTCCCATTCGTCGCGCGCAGGGCAAGAGAACAAGCGCAAGTATGCTGTTGCTGCAAGATCTGCTGAGGGACGGAAGCCGAGTGTGCAGACAGATGATCTACTCGTACCCACTCAAGCGAGGGCGATATATACAACCCAATCCCCGCTATCTCGTGGTCCTACGAAGGGTGTGACCAAGTCTCATGGATTATTGCGTGTAGTGCAGGAGAACAACCATCGCAAGCGGAGAGGGGGGTAATGCAAGCAGGAGTCGAGGTGGAGGTCGTCGTAACTAAGGATGTATGTAGTTAGCAAGTTGGAGGCTGTTGTTGGTGGTCGCCATATGATCTTGTGCCATCGTGAGAAAAACGAGGAGTCTGGAAATAGGACAGTTTCCCTCTTGCTCAGCTATTTGGCCGTCATTCCCCAAGTCGTTTCTTCCCCACCACCACCGTCCTCCTCATCGTCGTTCTCTGCCTCTGCCAGAGCATTTCCTTCCTTACTTTCTTTTCCTCCTTTTCTGAGTCAGGGTAGTCCATAATGAACCGCCAGTCTTCTGGCATGACTGCCCACCAGAGGCTCGAGGCTGTCAATGACCTCTCTGGCTTGTCTCCCATCTCAGACGATCTCATAGTCTCATGTCTTCGTGAGCGTTTTATGTCCGAAACCATCTACACCAATATCGGTTCAAATGCTCTCGTCGCCGTCAACCCACACAAGTATGTCTCCTCAAATGCCGATTCTGTTCTCCAAAAATATGCCGCACACTACCGTGACATCTCGGAGAACAAAGAATCTTTACCTCCTCACATTTTTCACCTCGCCAATAATGCATACTACCACATGAAACGAACAGCCCAGGACCAGTCCATTCTCATCAGGTAAGCATGAGAAATAGTACCATTTTATCCATTTAATCACACCGCTCTTCATTCCAGCGGTGAGACTGGCAGCGGCAAATCAGAGAACCGCAGACTCGCTATCAAGACCCTCCTTGAGCTTTCCGTTTCCAATCCCGGAAAAAAGGGCTCCAAACTCGCTACTCAACTTCCCGCCGCAGAGTTTGTCATCGAGTCCTTCGGTAACGCCCGCACTCTATTCAATCCAAATGCTTCTCGCTTTGGCAAATACACAGAGTTGCAGTTCACTGACCGTGGCCGCCTCTGCGGTGTCAAAACCCTCGACTACTACCTCGAGCGCAACCGCGTGTCTTCCGTACCCTCCGGAGAGCGTAACTTCCACATCTTCTACTACATCGTGGCAGGTGCAACTCAGGAAGAGCGCCTCCACCTCCACCTCTTGGACAAAACCCAGTATCGTTACCTCGGTCAGCGTGGAGCAGTTCCAATGCGCCAAAACGGCGTCCGGGATGATGATGCTACCCGCTTTGAGCAGCTCAAGATCGCCCTCAAATCAATTGGCTTGTCCAAGCGACACGTAGCTCAGACATGTCAACTTCTCGCAGCTATTCTGCACCTTGGGAACCTTGAGTTCACCGTCGACCGCGGTCGTGATGTTGATGCCGCTGTCGTGCGCAATACCGATATCCTTGCCATCGTTGCTGAATTCTTGGGTGTGCAAGCGGGTGCTTTGGAGGGTGCAATGTCCTACAAGACAAAGCTGGTGAAAAAGGAGCTTTGCACAGTCTTCCTTGACCCTGATGGTGCATCTGACAATCGAGATGACCTCGCTAAAACCCTGTATTCCCTTCTTTTTGCATGGTTGAACGAGCACATCAATCAGCGGCTGTGCCGTGAGGACTTCGCCACATTCATCGGTCTTTTTGATCTCCCTGGGCCACAGAACATGACTAGTCGTCCCAATTCTCTTGACCAGTTCTGCGTTAACTTTGCCAACGAGCGCCTGCAGAACTTTGTCCAGAAACGCATTTTCGAGGCTCATGTAGGAGAATACCAGAACGAGGGTATCTCACGCTTTGTGCCCACCGTCCCCTACTTCGACAATGCCGAATGCGTTCGGCTACTTCAGAACAAGCCGGGTGGTCTTGTCCACATCATGGATGACCAGGCTCGCCGCTCGCACAAGAAGACTGACCACTCGATGGTGGAAGCCTTTGGCAAGCGCTGGGGTAATCACTCATCGTTCAAGGTTGGTGCCATCGATCGGTCTGGTTTCCCCACCTTCACTGTCAATCACTTTAACGGCCCCGTTACATACTCTGCTGAGGGTTTCCTGGACCGTAACCTCGATGCCCTTAACCCTGACTTTGTCTCCCTTCTCCGCGGGGCCTCGGGCCTCTCCGATGGCGCAGAAGGGGCTGGATCAATGAACCCATTCGTCAAGGGCCTCTTCTTAGGCAAGGCTATCGCCACGCAAGCACACCCCAAGGACGAAGACACCATCGTTGCTGCACAGCAGCCCGTCAAGCCCATGCGTGCCCCATCAACTCGCCGCAAGGGCACTGTGAGACGCATGCCCACGCTGCGCGAGAACGGTGGCGAAGAGCAGGATCGGGACGACGACGATATCACAGCCTCTGGTGGCAACGGCACGCCCTGCGTCGCAGGCGAGTTCCGTTCTGCGCTTGACACACTTTTCGAGACGCTCGGAGAGACGCAGAATTGGTACGTGTTCTGTATCAACCCGAATGACTCGCAGCTGCCGAACCAGCTCGAGGGGCGTTCTGTCAAGGGCCAGGTGCGCAGTGTGGGCCTGACGGAGATTGCGAAGCGGAATGTCAACGTGTTTGAGGTGGGAATGACGCCGGAGGAGTTTTGTCAGAGGTACAAGGATCCGATGTCGACTCTAGGCGTTTCAGAGGGATCTCCGAGGGAGCTTGTTGAACAGACGCGGACAGCGCTGTCGTTGAACGAGAGGGATGTTGTTCTCGGACAATACAAGGCAAGGTGCATTAATGGTGTGGATGACAACATTATTGAACGATCTTTCGCAGGTGTTTTTGTCACAAGCGGCATTCCACTCGCTCGAGGACCGCATTCGTGCACAGGATGTGGAAGAGCAGAAGCGCAACCGTCTTCGTGATGCTGAGGCAGAGGCTGGGCTTGACGCCCGTAGCTTTGGCGACCCATATGCCCCTTACCCTTCTCCTGGTGCTCATATGGGTGATGAGTCACCATTCAACAACGCCTTCTCAGACCCCGCTCTACCTCTCGTCAACAATGCATCCCCCTTCCAGCGCCCTGATCTATATGAGGACGAGTTCGATGAGGTCAAGTCTTTCCGCAGTGAGGACTTTGACAACCGCAGCCGCCTCACGAGCAACCGTGATGACTCGAATTCAAACTATGGCACGGAATCGTATGCGCCCTCTCGCAACATGTTCCAGAACGCCGATAAGGAGGGTCTGATGGTGAAGGAAGCGCTGCCGGGGGAGATGATCGGGGACGGTGAGACGACAGAGGTATTAAAGGAGACATCTGCGCGTCGTCGGTGGGTTGGGCTCTGCTGGGCTCTTACATGGTGGATGCCGTCTCTACTGCTCCGATTGATCGGTCGCATGAAGCGCGAGGATATCCGACAAGCATGGAGGGAGAAGCTTGCGATCAACTTTATCATCTGGTTCATCTGCGCGTGCGCTGTTTTCGTCATCGTTTTCCTTGGTCTGGTGATTTGCCCCACGGAGCATGTGTTCAGCACATCGGAGCTGGCATCGCATTCGTATACGACCTCACCAAACAATGTGTATACGTCGATCCGCGGGGAAGTGTTTGATCTCACCACTGTTGCAGCGACGCATCAGCGTGTTGTCAGTGTTGTGCCTATCAAGACGATCCTTCAGACGTACGGAGGTACTTCATCGGATAAGATCTTTCCCGTTCAGGTGAGTAAGATTTATGAAAATGATTTAATGCTTTCTAAATCAAAGTCGGTTTCAAGGTCTCCGCGCTGTGCAACGGTGTGAGCGGCAGCGTCAGCCCATACGTGACTTTGAGCTCTGCCAACGATACCGACCCGAACGCTGTGTATCATGACTTCCGCGCGTTCACCAATGACTCGCGTCCTGATTGGTACTTTGAGAGTATGACTGTCATGCGGTGGCAAAGCCGTGTAGGTTATATGGGTTACACGCCACAAGAGATCACCACAATGGCAAACTCGGGGTCCTCGCTCGGTATCTACAATGGCATGATCTATGACCTTACTAACTATGTCACCAACGGACCTGCCGTCCAGGCTCCGTACGGCGAGCAAGTTCCTGGGGGTGTCGACACTCAATTCATGGATACGTCTGTCATCAACTTGTTCAGGTACAGCTCGGGGCAAGACCTGACGAAGAAGTTCGATAGTCTCAATCTTGATTCTGCTACACTGGACCGTCAACGGACCTGCCTCCGCAATCTGTTCTTGATTGGTATGGTGGACAACCGTAATTCACCACAGTGCCAGTTCGCCGAGGGCATTTTGCTTGCGCTCTCTATTATGATGGTCAGCATTATCGGGTTCAAGTTCATCGCTTCTATCAACTTTGCGTCTCCTCGTGCGCCCGAAGACCACGACAAGTTCGTTATCTGCCAGGTGCCTTGTTATACAGAAGGCGAGACTTCCTTGCGCCGGACTATCGACTCGCTGGCGCAGCTCAAATATGACGACAAGCGGAAGCTCATTCTCGTCGTCTGTGATGGTAATATTGTTGGTTCTGGTAATGACCGTCCTACGCCGCGCATCGTGCTCGACATTCTTGGCGCTGATCCCAACCTTGAGCCTGAGGCGCTTAGCTTCGTCTCGTTGGGTGAGGGTGCAAGGCAGCATAATATGGGCAAGGTGTACTCGGGCTTGTACGAATGCGCTGGACACGTCGTCCCGTATCTGGTCGTTGTCAAGGTCGGCAAGCCGTCCGAGCGCTCGCGGCCTGGTAACCGCGGTAAGCGTGACTCTCAGATGGTGATCATGCATTTCTTGAACAAGGCGAGTGTTGTTTGAGTGGACAAGTGGCGCATAGGCTTAATCTGCGCAGGTTCATTTCAATACGCCCATGAACCCACTGGAGTTGGAGATGTTCCACCAGATCAAGAATGTTATCGGTGTTAACCCGACGTTCTTTGAGTACTTGTTTACGGTTGATGCTGATACGACGGTGGAGCCTTATTCTGTCAATCGGTTGATTTCTGCGTAAGTGGATGCTCGCTCGGTGTAAGACTGCGAGCTGATGGATGTCTTTTTACAGGTGTATCCATGACAAGAAGGTCCTTGGTGTTTGTGGTGAGACTGAGCTATCGAACGCGAAGCAATCTATTATCACGATGATGCAGGTGAGTTTCTTGGATACGGAGTCGCTGGTGATTCTAAGGCAAGTTTAGGTCTATGAGTACTTCATCTCGCACCACATGGCCAAGGCTTTCGAGAGTCTCTTCGGATCTGTCACCTGTTTACCCGGTTGTTTCACCCTCTATCGTTTGCGGACTCCGGATACCCACTTGCCCTTGTTGATTTCCAACCAGATGGTCCAGGACTACTCACAAAACCGTGTCGATACCCTGCACATGAAGAACTTGCTGCACCTTGGAGAAGATCGATACCTGACCACGCTCCTCCTGAAGCACTTCCCGATGCACAAGACCCAGTTCGTTCGCGACGCCCATGCGTTTACTGTAGCACCCGATGATTGGAAGATCCTGCTCTCGCAACGTCGTCGTTGGATCAACTCGACGGTGCACAACCTCGGAGAGCTGATGTTCCTGGAACAGCTTTGTGGTTTCTGTTGTTTCTCGATGCGATTCGTGGTCATGATTGATTTGGTTTCGACTATCGTCCAGCCCATCACCGTCGGCTACGTGTGTCTTGTTCCACTTTTTGGTTTTTCCAAGATCCTGATTTCGTGTTTATAGATTGTGTATCTCATTGTGGAGGTTGTCACCAAGCAGGAAACTCTTCCCGTCATCTCGCTCATCATGATTGGTGCTGTATATGGTTTACAAGCTCTCGTGTTTGTCCTCCGGAGGAAATGGGATATGGTTGGATGGATGGTTTTCTATATCCTGGCCATCCCGATCTTCTCCTTCATGCTCCCGCTTTATTCGTTCTGGCGGATGGATGATTTCTCTTGGGGTGCTACCCGTGTCGTGTTGGGCGAATCTGGAAAGAAGATTATCGTTCATGTATGTGTTTCCTCGTCATGGTTATTTGTAACGAAGTTGATGGTTTTTTCTTTCTTTCAGGACGAAGGCAAGTTCGACCCTCGCGCGATTCCTCTCAAGTCTTGGAATGATTATGTGCGTAGTTATTTTTTGTCTTATGCGGACATGTCGCTGATCCCGATCTGCAGGAAAACGAACTCTGGGATAAAGAATCGAACCACAGCATTGGTTCGTGGGTCCCACACGGTCAGTTCCAGAAGGAAGGATATGCGCCATCTGCTACTGCATCGCTCTACGGCCGCGAGACCTACTACGAGCCACGCAGCCACTCACCTGCACCATCCCAATTTGGCATGATGCCACCCCCTGGATACCAATCGGGTCGCAACACGCCGCTTTCAATGTCTCAAATGCGGCCCATGAGCGATGCTGGCATGTTGTACCAGCCCATGCCGTCGCGGCCGCCCACCAATTATCTCGACATGCCCATACCAGCCACACGCAGTCCTGATGAGATGGACTTGATGTCTGGTGCTCCTACGGATGTTGAGCTTGAGCACTCAGTACACGAGATCCTCCGCACTGCTGACCTTAATTCTGTGACGAAGCGCGAAATACGGCGGCAGCTCGAAGAACGCTTTGGGATGGACCTGACTTCACGAAAGGCCACGATCAATGCCGCGATTGACCGAGTGCTGCTTAGCCAAGCATGAAATGGACTGTTGATTATTTAGACACGAGACGGACAGACTACTTTTACCAGAACGCTATTGGATCTAGAACTTAATGTTTAACATTGGATGCCTCGGCGCTGACATCTCGTTTTTGAAACTTTTTAATATCGTACTTAGGACATTCATTACTGCTTTGATGTTGGGTTTCTTTATTCCATTACTCTCATTGGACTAGCACCATATCACCATGTGTTTTAGTGACAGAACGAATCGCATCTAGAGGTTTTTGACCTTTTGTGGCTCTGACTTGGATGTTTCGTGAAGCAATTGCATGCAATGCATCCTCTTGTTCTTAAAGAACAAAACGGTGACACCGTTGGAACAAGACAGCGGAGCGGCGCCTGCATGGTTCTAAACCTTTCGCGGTGACAATATGGTCACTATGACCCATATGGATCGGATTGAAAATGCACATGTCCAACGAATGAAGGTTGGCAACCATGTTGAACCCGATGGGCGCGTTTTGCTGCCCGGCGGTCGTGTAGACGTAGCTGTCTGCATCAGATCTCGCGCAGGGGTGTTTGAGATCTGATGCAGGCAAACACCTACTGGCACGACCGCCTCGCCACACACGTTGTTATTGTCCCAAGTGGTTCCACGCTTACAGTGAAATGGCCGCATTTGGTCCACCATCATGATGATCTTCTCCATTGGCCACAAGCCTCCAAAACTGAATTTGGGTGGTGAGCCGAGGTCGTTCGGGATCCCCTTGCGCTTGACATCTGCTAGTATGCATACCTGCTTTCACATCAAAGCATGACTGCGGGCGCGTGTGGCTAGCCTAATGTTCCAGGCACGAGTGTGATGCGCACAACGAAAGCCTGCAACTTGAAAAACTCCCAGTAAATAATAGAGCACACAAGTTAACGATGACTGGTGAGCCCAATATTGCCCCAATATCATTCCAAAACCGTGCCGCCTCTTGGCTGTTTGCAATAATTACAACCAGAGTCCGAGGTTAGAGGAAGTAGAGCCGAAGCTGAAGGAGCTGTTAGGGGCAGAGGGACGATGAAGTGGTACAAGTTGGACGCAGAAGCAGTCGAACTGGATGCCAGCTGCCGCCCCTATTCTCTAAGCATATCTCTCTCGAGTATGCTCGCGTCCGACTGCGAGTAACCTAATAACAGATGTAACTTGATAAATGCGAGATGTTAGTCTTTGTTTTGATTGGAGTTAGAGGTCTTTAGTTTACCGGATTGGCGAGGACCCAACCATTCTGTCTTGTAAACACGGCAAGAATCTTGCAGGATCAACAGTGCTAGGGCACCTTATCGGTGTATAACCTTTCCCGGCCATGAGGCCTGTGGCCAGAGGGCTCAGGCCGCTTGGGCCAAGCACAACCTCAAGCCAGGCCCTAGGCCCTCTGAAGCTAGGCCAATGTTCAGGGCTTGGCCTGGCCTACTTAGGGCCTCAGGCAAATCCTAGCACATCACTACGTCCGCACGGGGTCGCCCATCCCAGCATTAGTATTAGTGCATGGCCATGTTTCACAACTTGGGAGCTGACCTGTACGAGCTCGACACGTGACTCCGGATATTTCCGTTTACTATACCGTTGTGGCTGAACCTTATTTCGTCGGTCTCCGTAGTGCGTAGGGACTTTTGTTTTACCTTACGCGTTTCTTACGGGTTCCCTGTAAAACCTGAGTCGGTATTACTTCGGAAGCACGCGCCTGAGACTGCGGAAAATTAATAGCACCTATAAGAACGGGCCAGTCCTATAGCCTTGTTTTGTTTCGATGGTTCTCACTCGGACAATCCCAACTTTACGACGAGGGATTTGAGCTGTTTCTCTTACCAAGGCATGAACTCTCTATTTCTCGTGGCACTACTACCCATGAACATAAACAAGGGTCACCGATGCAGCGGCGGACTCGGGAAATTCGTGTGCACACTGACATTAGAGGAGAGCATCTAAGATGCATAACAAAATTTAGGCTGATCATTGGGCGTCTAAAGCTTGTCACGGAATACGGAAGCCGTAGCTTCTCAGATTTGTATGTGGGAGTACTGCAGGTTATTTACAAGACAGGGAGCCTGGGAGGGTGCCATGAAGACCATCAATTGGCTATGGTGTGACTTGTATTTTTTTCGTGCAAGTATATCCTACAGCCAAACATAACACGTGTTGTGAGGACGATACTTGCACATGTACGAATGGGTTTTTCTCCCTGTTGATGACCAAAATGTAGATCACTGATGGCCTGCCAAGAATGACAGTTTTAACCATGCATATGTGTAGAGAGGAAGGTTCCACATTGCGGAGTTAGCATCGGTTCAAAAGTCTTCCCCAAGGCGTGTGAGAAAGTCCGACAAAATCGTCAGACTTATGTAGGTCATTGGCATGGCGTGTGACGGTGAATTGGCAGTCGTTCTTCAGGTGTTCCAGTCAGTCCATATCGTGTTGACATAAATTTCTCGGCAGTCATTTGTTCAACGGAGGAGTTCAATGGACTCGGAGTACCTGATCGCTTGGTGTGCGAATCAACCTGCGCATTTAGTATTAGTAAACAGTTTCGCACATGCCTCTGTTGAGTGCTGCTCAGGCTGCCGCGGCGGAGACCTTACTTAGGTTACCCCTGGTTGAGGTACCACGATGACGATAGCAGCTTCGAAATCACCACTGATATCGACAGCCTGAATGATACGGCTGATCCGGGGCCGCCACCAGCCGCCATGATAATGGTCACCTGTTCCCGCCACCCGAGGTCCACTTCGATGAAAACAGTTCCCCGTCTACGGCATATACCGAGTCTACCCCAAGTTGCAAGTCAGGCAGGCGCAAAATGCATGGTACATTGCATGACCGGTGACCGGTAGTCTGGTACTAAGTATGCTCCCAAGCTTGTGAGTGCAAGTCTATTGATAGATCTGCCTTTTGTACCTTGTCAGACCAAACTAGTACTAGCGATTTTTGATTGTTGATGGTTCTAAGTTTATCCGATTATTGATTTGTGTCCTCAAGGTCAAGGTAGCAATCGGGTATGTGTGGCAGACTTGAGAATCCCTTATTAAAGTCAAGAGAATGGGTTTTGCGTGCCTCCACCTCGATGCAACCTGAGCTATCATGGTGCTGTCAATTCCGAAGGCTGAGCTCATTGGCGTCTTTCTGGAATCATTGGCATACGGTTTGTCATCCCCTGTCTCTCACTATTTTCTATCCTTATCTTTTCTCTAGGTGTATACCTGATGGTGTTCAATCAGTGTATGTTTGTGCTAAGGAAGAGGCGTTCTCGGCCAAGTGATTACTTGGTTGGCACTGCGGTTTCATTGTTCATTCTCATCACAGCTGTACGAGTTTATTCAGCTCAGCATCATCCACTTTCTTATGCGTGTCGCTCTAGCACCTTGTCATCGATATCCTGCGCAATATGGAGGCCTTCACCACAGACGAATCAGTGCCCAATTATCCAAGCACATACTATGGCACATGGGACACTTGGAAAAACATCGTCAAGAGCGGTCTGTATGTTTCCGTTACACTAGTGTCTGATGCATTCATCGTGCGTATCACAAACACGCCGTTATCAAATCTAAACAATCTCTGCAGCTATACCGCTCCTTTATTTTATGGGGTAGAAATTACTTCATCGCTCTTTTCCCTTTCTTGTTATTCATCGCAGACATCGGTTTGTCTTCCTCTACCATCGTTCTCCTGTGACTGAACGGAACTTAGCTATCGGTGTTTTGTGGGTATATACCCTCAGCCTTGTCCTTCCAAATGAAAATGTTTTTGTCGACGACCTCTTCATCCGCGTAACGACATTCTATTCAATCACTCTTACTATGAATGTCATTTGCACATGTTTGTTTCCCAACTTATGCACCAAGGTCCGGACTGAATTCGCATTTCAGGCTTGATTGCCGTCAAGATTTTAAAGATCCAAAAAGCGGTTGCACCCTTCTCAAACGACAACGATCGCCAAATTTCTCGTTTGGTGCCCATCGTAGTAGAATCGGGTAAGTACCATTATCTTCTTTAAAGTGTACATGTTGACGTTCCAACAGGTTCTGCATACTCAGCCTTACTTGTAGTTATGATTACAACGTATACTTCTGGGTCGCCAGCCATGTTCATCTTTTTGAATTCTGTAAGTTCAACCATCGATTTCTAAAAAAATTCTGATCTGATGCACAATCAAGATGTCGCCGATCATCGTGAGTAATGTATCGCTCGATTCGCAAGCCCCACTTAACCTACGATTGTCTGACACAGGGCATTGTGGCAAGTTTATTCCGTCCCAGTTCTCCGCCCTTTCTCACGTGCTTCACTTCTGCAGTTTTCTTCAGTTATCGTCCGCGTCGGCCTAGGTCTTTCTCACGGAGATTCCCACCATGCCACCGGTGCGATTTCTTCCGCACGAAGCCCATGGGCAACGCGTGCGACCAGCGGAAACCTCATGATCAGTAACCCGAAGCTCTATACTCCGTCATTCCCAGAGGGGGGTGCTCAGGTCTCGTTGCAACAATCTGTACATACTCACACCGACGGTTTCCTGGACGATATCGAGAGTAGCGTCTCAAGCCCCACAGACGTCAAATGTAGCCCTGTATATGCTATATAGTAGCAGAAAAAAAGTATGTCACCATTTTCCAATTGCCAGGATACTGACGAAATTAAGAATAAAAGTTAAACTATCGGGTTGCGGTGTAGTTTATGTTAGATAACTTTGTGGTTCCAGGCTGAACTAGATACCATGGATGGACACAGGATACCCAACTGTTCGAGGAGAGGAGGGCTTCTCAAAAGAGTGAGAAGGAACTCCTAATGTAAGGTCTGGTTAGGGGAGACTAACTCACAGTATCCAAGGTGTTTATGCCGATCGTTCTCGCAAGAAACAAGTGCACGATATAACTCGTGTGCCCAACAAGGCTCCTCAGAACAATGTGAGCTACAACGACAGCGAAAGTCCCATTGGCCGAGACGATCGATGCAGCTCGCACCTGACTTACAATATGAGGAGACAAGGCGCAGTCACATACGCCCTGCAGTTCCAACTTCAAGCTTGCTTTCGCTGTGTAGCGAATCACGCATCAACTTTTACAAGATAGTTGCGTACAGGCCGATTTCGTGCAGGTCGAAGGGAAAAGTCTGAGATCATCCGTCGCGCGTAGCTACAACATTGCACAAACTCTTAGACAAATTGACTGTCTCACAAAGCCGACACTGTTTTCACACTCGTTCGCTTACGCAGGCTATGATAGTATACACACTCCCATGAGCTTCCATGTGAACAGCTTGTCTATTAGTAGTTTGAAAGTTTATCTTAATATGGGCATAATAAGTACGTACATCATTGGAAGCATAATTCTGAGTTTGTCGAAGATTTCACTGTTCACCAAATGAGCTGGCCGCTGTGGATAGCGCAAAAGGTATCAACACCTCAGTAATGTTGCAGTAATGCGTCAATGACGCATTAGGCATTACAAACGTACCCGTCGACAAAATACTCCCCACCAGTCATGTAACTGGCATGATCGGAGAGAAGTAACAAGGCCTGACCTGTCATCTCGTGTGGCTTTTGAAGGGATTAACAGCCGTACTTACGTCGAATCGCAATAAATTAATACATACTTCTGCGAAGCGTCCCAGTGGAACATTCCTTGCCTGGTGCTCTTGAATACGGCGGTCCATATGAGCGGTTTGATCCGTATTCACTGATATTCATCATTCAGAATGTGATGATAGGACGAACGAGATAGTGCTGACCATAACCAGGGGACAGTGCATTCACTCTGATACCGTGGGGGGCCCACTCCGCCGCAAGCCCTTTTGTGAGGTTGGACACAGCGCCCTTGGATGAATTGTAGAAGACCTGGGTCAAGGCCTTATTTGGCGCAGCCTGGTTGATGATTTGCGAGCTCATGGAGGATGTAACAACGATCGAACCACCATGGTTTTTCTCAATCCAGAGCCTACCACACCATCTGTATCACATCTTCCGAAGATAACATGCACCACACTTGGTTACTTACTTTGCTGCAGACCTGGCACAGTTGAAAACGCCAAGGACGTTTACGCCGTACACTTTATTGAAGTCTTTGACGGTCAACTCAAGGGCAGGCTTCACGACAGAGACACCAGCATTCTGTGATATCGAAATGATCATCGGGAAGAAATGGCATGCCAGAAAACAGTGCCTCTCACTGCAATAAGCCCTGTGACGGGACCAAGCTCTTTGTCTATAAGTGAAAACGTTTCCGTTGTCTTCTCAGCGTCCGATACGTCGCATTGATAAGCCTGTACACAGACAGACAGATGGACAGACAGTCTCCTTCAGAGCGATACTTTAGCCTGCGGACACTCCACAAACCTTGACTCGCACGCCAAATTCTCTGTGAAGCTCTTCAGCAACTTGAGGGGCATTCTTGGAGCTCCTACGATGTGTGAAAATCAACATGGAGCCACAGAGTCTGAACATGGATGCCACTGGCCCGACCTGTAGACAATCGCCACTTGCGCACCAGCTTGAGCAACAGCGCGACTGAAGGCGTATCCAATCCCGCGGTTACCCCCAGTAACGATGATGCACTTGTCTACACGAGGAAGAAAGGTCAGGTTGAAAGTGATGCCTACGCACCAAATTGCAGATGACGCACCGGAGAAGTCGATGGTAAACCCCGGTGACTTGGTATGTTGCGAGCGTCGATAGGAATTGGTAGCACGGTTTTGAGGTGTGGATCTGAGCTTTTGACCAACGTCATAAGCCAAAAATGGATTGTAAGTCTTAGATCTAGTTACTCACCCTGTGGATCAAGGATAGTAACGAGCGTATCGCAAGCTTACACATGATGTCTGTACACTGGCATACACTGTTCGAGAAAGCAGTTGAAGACGTTGCTTGTTCTGGTGGTCACATTCCGTCAAGGATCTGGATCTGGGGGCTATTTCAAGTGGAGCTTGTGATGAATCATCGGTATGTCATACATGTCCAAAAACGCTCATAAGGTCAGCTTTGATGTAAACTCGATAGCGCTCTGTGAGGGGATTTCAACCTTCCTACATTTCATCCATATGAATCACAGCAGGTAAGTGGTATGACACACTGCAGCGTCTTAGGACTCTGAGATCAGACGTTATAGTAAACATGAAGAACAAAAGAGAGCAGCATGGTGGGCAATAACAAGTAGCGCGCCCGTGCATGGGTAAACAAGAAAAGCAAGTCATTCTTCACTCCTTTCCCTACTCATGCGATCAGCAAGATACAACCAACATTTAGTTACGAGTCTCACCGTATGTCCTCCCCTCTGCTTGTTTCCATCCTTTCACCCTGTCTTCCAGCATATCATTAGTTTGTTCCCACTCGTCAGGTACTTCGCTGTCTCCCAGCCGAACACGAACAGTACCACCGACACACTTAATCGTCGTCTTCACGACAGATATCGACCACAGCCAGTCTTCATTAAGCCAGAAAGACCACCAGTAATTATTCATCGAATCGTGTATACGCTCAGCGAATGAGCGAATATTTGGCGGTGTTACGTTGTCGGAATCAAGTAGCTCCATCTTGAGAGTGATATTCATGCCTCGCAAAGCAGCTCTCTCCATGGTACCTGGTCGATATATCACTACAGTATCCTGCATGAGCCCGTGATAGTTCCACAGGAAAGACATATAGTGATGCCACGTAGATTCGTCCGCCGTGTGATGACATATGTGCACATAGTACTCCAGATTATCAAGAGTCACGAGTAGAATGATGAAGTGGGAGACGTCATCGTCTGTTTGTCCGAGGGAAATAGAGCGTATTATAGCCCTACAAAATTGCGACCCTTCCCCGCCATTTGGTGATAGAAGTTGTTCTACGAAACCAGACAATGTTACTTCGGTTGGCCACTCGTCACCTTCAGGTAACTGAAGCGGCGTGACTGAGGAAAGCAAGTGTGAAGCTACCATGCTGATTGCAGACCAAGGCCAATCATTACACCTGGATTTCATAAGGAAACGAGTCACCGAATATGAAGAGTATCTCAACTCACCAACTGTTCAGGCACCACGGGATCTCGATAAACAGGTGCCTCAGTTCGCGGCAGAATTTCCAAATAATCTCTGGCCTGGTATGGCCACGGGGGTAAATAACAAGTCCTGCAATTGTCCTCACCAGGTCCACCGCAACCAATGACTCCAGAAACCCAAAAGGGTGATTTGCCACGACCTACCAATGAGTCCTGTCATTCATACACGTAAATGCAGAATATCAAGGAACTTACCTTGATCCAAGCACCTGCCGGTTTATGAATATAGCCTGCCCTCCCGAGAGCCCAAACTCCTATCAAGTCCCCTTGGCGTAACCCCAGAGTCAACGGGTGACGATGGTCCATGACAACGACGCCGCCATAAGGCCAACCCCCCACACTTGATTTATTCCGGAAGTGTATCTTGAGTGGAAAACAAGCGGGTTCAGAAACCTTCACAAATTCTCCATCCTGCGCGGGACGAAGAACAGCGCATCGGAGCCATTCCATTCTATTGAGAGTGCTTTCGGCAACAGAGGCTCCCTGTTCCTGATCTGGTTTCAACTCCACAGTGCCATAGATGAAGATGTGAGCCGATTTGACTCTTGCACCAGAGGTCGTAAGTGGAGGAGTCAAGACATATAGATATTCACTTGGTCCACAGAAGTTGCGTCCCATGAGGTGGATGGCTGTACCGGGAAGTGTAGGGATTAAATCTGTGAGGTCGGGTGGCAACACGGTGTATGTGTGGGGTTGACCATTCATATCGGTTGTCCGGTCTTCGTGAATACAAAGCTCCTTGATGCGCAGTGTCCAGTTGAGAGGACCGAAAATGACATGTTTCAACCAAAGTGCGTGGCTACAGAAGCCAGAGAGAAAACAAAAGCTTCGCAAAACGCAATACTCATACCAACCTAGGTCTCGCCTCCCTTTCGCTGTGATTCCAAGCTATTAGGCGGGGAGACACGTTGAGATATACGACACGTACCTATGCAGCGCAAGAGCAAACCCCCGAAGGCCCCATACTCCGTCATCAGGTAAAATTTGAGCTGGTCCAATGTTACATCCTTCCCTGACATAGTCACCGTCTGGATGTTCCTTGACTCTAGAACAAGGGCCATAACAATACCTCGAGACCAGGCCCAACAGTTGGCACTGAACAATGCATAAGCAGGATGTTGCCTCCCAATTTGCCTGAGAATCTTGGCAATAGTATGAAGAGTCACAGCCTGGTCATGATCAGAGAACTGGATCTCGAAGACAGTCATGGTGTATCTCCTGCGGTCATGTTCCTCGGAATCATTTGCCCTGTAGAACATGGTTTCATCTGCGCTGGTCTTCTGACTGCCAAAAAGATTGCTAGACGTCAAGTTCAAGAAGGGCATCAACTCTCCTAGTCTTGTATCTGCATCCCAAGAATGTTCCAGGTAAAGCAGACGATTTTTACCGGCGTAGCTCAGAGTAAGGACGATGAATTCGTGACGCCATTGAGAGAAACGAGTGTCCTTCAGCAATTCTAGTTTGTGTATTAGTGCCTCGCCCTCTCTTGCTGGTAGGATTTTGATGTTCTTGACAATAGGGCCACGACGATTGCCAGCAGCAGACTCGGAAGTCACGGTGTCATCAACTTGAATTTCAAGTTGTGGCTGTGACTTGTACAGCACACCCAGGGCATCATGATCAGCCCTCATGTCTCCCGACTCTTCTCCAAGGATCTTGTTGCAGAATTTATCGAGGCTAAGTCCTCCATCGAGAGCGAGTGAAGCAGTATAACTCATGCTGAGACAACTGCCAGTGAGCTGCACCCTCATCATGATATCATGAAGCTTTAAGCTTTAAGCCTCACCATTGCCTCGTTCCTCACAGCCGCAGCTCCTGTGCAATGCCCACGTACCATTCACCACGTTCTATATAAGCATGGTTGCAACGAGCCATCGCACATTTCTGCTGAAAGTCTTACGAGAATCGAGTGCCAACTCGACGCGTCAAATGTCCCGTCTTCTCTCTAAAATCGGTCCCCTCTGTTTCCAAATCTTCGATAATGTTATCTTACTTCAGATGGGCCGCACCTATCTCGCACGATTTCGCGACTTTGCTGCGGCCTCTGAAATGGATGACTTACAAGCAATTGATCGCTGGCGTGTTGAACAGCAAGCAGAATGGGATAGATTGTCAAACGCGGTAAGCTGAGCCGCCAACCTCCACTCACCCACCGCATGACATTCATAATTGTACAGCTCGCGTTCCTTGCCACCATGAGTGCAGCTATCCTCGCGATTTCACCGCCTGCTCCCCCTCTCGCTTCTGCTGTTTGGCTGGGGGCAGCTGGTTTGAGCGTCTGCGGCCTTTTCATCGTTCAGTACTTCCCCATACAGGCGTTCTCTATTTCAGACGAGGACATGGGAGAGCTGGTGAAAGATGATCATTACATCAACGCCACCTTGCTTGCAACTGCAGTCGCCAGCCCTGTCATATTCGCGCTCTGGTCATCTATCCTTTTTGCCATCGGCGTGGTCGATTATATTATTGAAAATCACCGTGGCGGGCCGCAGTTCATGCTGCTCTCCCTTGTGCCAGTTAGTATTGGATTCATAGCGAGCGCAGCTGTCATGACTATTGGGAGTGTTATACGGCGACGTGTTCAGGCCCGCGTAAGTTCCCTCTATCAATGTTTTCACTTTTTGACCTTGTTTCTCTTGTACTGCTACCCTGTCAGTACAATAGAAAACCTGCGTGAGCAAGGCAGCCCAGACCGAGAATTTCCTTCATCTTCGCAAGTGTAGGATCCGTCCTACCTCATGTCAACACCGACACCAACATTAACATCAACCTCTACATGCAAACATTGTCTCAATCCGTGGAGCTATTCCCATACATATGATATCAATGTCAGCTCGATGGTCAAATAACCTAACCTTTGTCAAGTACTGGGCAGCTCTACTTCACCCCAGGGTTCAAATGTCTTTTGATCGGCCGAAACTTGTCATAAACGCGGCCTAGAAGGGTCGAGGATGTGCTAAATTTGAAGGATAGATAAGATCTGACATTGGTCATGATTTTCACCATGCTTGTTGAACAGAGGTGTCAACTGGCGATTCAGTGCTGTTGGCGCTAGTAATACGAGACACTAGATCATGCAGGAATGACCTACTTCTCTTGGAGGGTCATGGGAACAGCACATTGCAGTGAATGGTGATCGATTGATCCAGTTGGCAACCCTGCGATGCTTGGAGGGTCATGGGAACAGCACATTGCAGTGAATGGTGATCGATTGATCCAGTTGGCAACCCTGCGATGATGTGAACACTAGAAGAAGACTGGGTTGAGGTTCTATTTCTCGTGCTACCTGGATATCTGGCCAGAAATTGCGCACTGGGGCTTGCATTTCCCGACCACTGGGACGGCAAGAGCATCCATTGGGCCCTGGACCGCGTTAAGCGACTCACGCTACACCATCATATACAGCCAGTACGTATCTTGGAATTAGGGTCCTTCGGCAGGAGGAATCAGGCTATCCGTGCAGATCGTATGTAATAGACACACATCTGTCTCTCCTGTTCTCGTGGCGGTGTTGTGGTTATCATAGCGCCCGGGGCCAACCGATAAGAGCTCTTAACCGAGTCGAGGTAGGGTACGAGGAACGCGGATAACCTTTAGGTAGCATCTTCGTCACGGTGTTATGTTCAATGAACCCAGCAGTACCAGGGATTTCGAAACAGTATTATTGATACATTTTGCTATTCGATACAATTTAGCACTATCGATACATTGTTCGCATTCGAGTTGGTACAATCTAAGCCACTGATTGATTGGCGGCTGAACTCCTTTACGAAGTTTTTGTATTGCGCACTGGCAGTTTACCAAATGAGTTGGCCACTAAGAAAGGCAAGCGTCAGAATCTTTGCGACATATTTGAAGTCATCACGAGACGTACCCATCAACGAAGTACTCCCCGCCAGTCATGTAGCTGGCACGATCGGACAGGAGTAAAATAGCCTGACCTGTGATCTCGTCGGGCTTTTGAAATGGTATGGTCAGCGGTGGATACATTAAATATTCGACGGTGGTGCATACCTTAGCGAAGCGCTCAAGAGGGATGTTGCGCTCTTGATGCTCAATGATACGCTTATCCATGTGCCTGGTTTGATCCGTGTCCACTGATACATAGTGTTCAGGACCACGTGCCCGGAAGAAGCAGGTGCGTTGTGAAACATTACTGACCGTAACCTGGAGACACCGCATTCACCCTAATGCGAGGAGCCCACTCAGCGGCCAATCCTTTCATAAGGTTGGACACGGCGGCCTTGGACGAATTGTAGAATGCCTGCGGCAAGGTTTTGTTGCGCCCGGCTTGATTGATAATTTGCGAACTCATGGAGGACGTGATAACAATCGAACCGTTTCGGTTTTTATCGATCCAAAGTCTGTCATATTTGTCCGGCTCAGCCTTCCAAACCGCACGTGGATAGGACCTACTTTGCAGCAGCCCTTGCACTGTTGAACACGCCGAGGACGTTGACGGAGTACACCTTGTTAAAGTCATCGCTGTTCAACTCGAGAGCCGGCTTGACGACTGAAACACCAGCATTCTATGATACCACACGCTCATTTAGAAGACTATAGCATGGCAGAAGGAGGGTGTACTCACTGCGATGAGCCCCGAAACGTGACCAAGTTGGTTCTCGATGTCAGCAAACGTTTTGGTTGTTTTGTCGGCATCGGAGACGTCACATTGGAAAGCCTGTGCGCCGGGGCAGATGTTGAATGAGGGTGACTACATTCAGGGGATATTTACATACCTGAACCCTGACGCCAAATTCCTTGCTAAGCCTGTCAGCGACATCAGGGGCGTCCTTAGAGCTCCTAATCAAGGGATCAGCAGTCAGTCAACCGTCAAAAGCCTGTACGCTAAAGCAAACCTGTAGATGATTGCGATCTGTGCGCCGGCCTGAGCACAAGCACGGCTGTACGCGTATCCGATTCCGCGGTTACCCCCCGTAATGATGATGGTCCTGTCTGCAGGCAGGGTTAGACGAGCCCAAAAAGTGATCACCCAGACGACGCACCGGAAAGGTTGATGTTAAATCCTGCCATAGTGTGTTTGTGCGTGGATGTAGATGAAAAATTTAGGTCGTAGAGCAGTCACAGAAAAAAAGAAGAAATATAGGAGATTTGAGACGAGGATGCCATCATATAAACTGACCATCGTTGTTGGAGACGTCACCATCCCCTCTTCGAATTTGAAGGCTCGTACTTGTTATTTGACTGCGCCAATACAGTTCGACAGTCGCAATTACCTTTCTCGTAGCGGTAGTACTCAAATTAAAGTACTCGGCGATTTTCAGGAGGTACCCTGTTTTTGTACGAAATGATGCAAGGCTTTGCCAGCTTGCCCCTTTCAGTGCCGTAATACAACTTGCACTGTTTGATAAATCATTATGGAGAGTTCTGCCTGCTCACCGTCGTCTATATTCTAAAGATTGATGTCTGTAGGCGGTACAGCACGCTCGCCATAGTCGTCTCCTAAACACGCTACGCGCAAAGGGGGGGGGCTTGCGACGATTCCCTTTGTTTTCCAAGTAAGACAATATCTGCAACTTTGTCGATTTGCCAATTTGTCAAAGTTTTATTCAGGGTGCAGCATTTGCTTTTACCCCTGTGAAAGGCCATGAATTCGGAAACCAAGTGTCTGCCTTGGTTTCCCCTTTGATGACAAAGACTCTTGTGTCACAATTTTGGGCAAACTGTTAGGATCAATGGCTTACCACAATTTACTCTTTCATTCCGCTTCGCTGCTTCCTTGAGAGGCCCGACCCTAAGGTTTTCGAGACGCGTCTTCTGCTTTTGCCCTTGATAAAAGAAAGAATTCGCGACTGTCTTCCTTCTTTTAAGGTCTAACCACGGGAGAAACCACCAAGTCAGAAAATTTAACATTGATACGTTCCTTTTTACCTTAGCCCTCCTTTGTTTTCTTGCGTCATGTTTTCATGAAGCGCAACAGCCTTCTCCGTTTCTCCAGAAGCGCGTCTTAATCTTCCGACCCGCCCACCACCATGACGCACGGAGAATGGCAGTGCTTGCTAATTTAGTCAGTGGCACTATGGGCCACAGTGAGAATGGGATCTACTCATTGTGTGCAACGCGAATTAGATTCGTACCTATTAGGGACTGAAAACAACGTGCGTCATACCTTTCAAGGTCAATAAGAACGAAGTGGTTAAATACCTCAGTACTGAAGGACGAAAATGAAAGACATGACATGATCCTTGCATACAACCGACAAGAGTACTTACCAAGAGAAGTTGACTCAATCCGAACGAACGAAGTTACTTCAGTTATTCCTCTACTTAGGCCAAGAGAGCAAAATTGCGCTCGAGATATTTGCTTGCCCTCATAATACAAAACGCCTTATCAATCTCTAAAAAGAGCCAGGACAGCACAGGTTAAATTCCAGTTTGTTTCTCAGTTTATTTCCTTTGACACGACATAGCCAAACAAAAGTAACCCTAGCATTACTGAATACCTAGGTATTATAAGTTTTTGTCCGCTGTGAAATCAAAAATAGCTTGTCGGTTGTTCCCACACGTTAGCAACGTTACCGAAACCTTTCTGCTCACTGTTAACAACAGCGAGCTTCTTTTATGTCTTGATTATAATTTTGTATTTCGGTTTGTGAATCCAGACTACACTACAATGTTGGAGTCCTGTTCGGGCATTCTCACTCTGCGGCCTGACCATCATGATGTTCCCAAAACTTTCATGCTCACTACAGGCAACAGTGAGCCACAGTATCCCATTATTTCAACTCATAGTTCTTCTTGTTTTATGATGAACAATATTTGAGTGAATAAATAGAAGGGTTGGGGTGCGGTAGTAATACTCGAGCTCGCTGTTTTTTACAGCGAGCAGGAAGGTTTCAGTAACGTTGCTAACGTGTGGGAACAACCGACAAGCTATTTTTGATTTCACAGCGGAAAAAACTTATAATACCTAGGTATTCAGTAATGCTAGGGTTACTTTTGTTTGGCTATGTCGTGTCAAAGGAAATAAACTGAGAAACAAACTGGAGTTTAACCTGTGCTGTCCAGGCCCTAAGTTGGCGATGCAACTTCGCACTCCGAGGGACATTTTTTCTTTAGTCACGTGTTTCTTAGTTTATCTTTCTGATTATCGCTGTTTATACCTCAGTCGTTGTCGTGCACGCGGTCTCTCACGATTATTCTACTAGCGTGTTTTTCTACACTTAGTACACTAATGTATAGTCGTCGATTCCCAACACTGAGCGTGTTTCTCTACACTCTAGACCCCATTTGCGGGTCGCTCAACTGCCTGTCTATACCGGACGCCATCCTTCCGCCGTGTTTGCGGCTGTGCGGTAACTAATAGTCTTGTCACTAGGAGGGCCAAAATTATTAGAGGCTTCAAAATATTGGCGAGATTCTCACAGTAACATGACTTCTGGCCAATGAAGATTACATCACCATATGCGTCCTGAGTCAACCTTTAACGCGATTAGTATGGGGTTATTCTTTCTTCTCTAAAAAAGTCATCACTGTCAAGATATTTGAAAAGAGCTGTAATGCATTTTCCATAGACATGGTGATGCAATAATGTTGCATTTTCAACACTGACAAGTCTCTGATAGTATATCGGATATACACTCGCCTGTCATGCTTGAAATATGGCTGCGGGAAGGCACGGTTCCACTCCCCGCCCTAGTTATGCTTGAAACATGGCTGCAGGAGAGCGGTTCCCCGCCTGAGAAACCCATTTGATAAGCTCAGCTAATTTGTAGCGAATCACCACACTTCTTTTTTCGACACTGACAACTCCCTGGTAGTATATCGGACAAGTACACCCGCCCGTCATGTTTGAAACGTGTTTGGGGGAGGGTCAGGGTTCGACTCCCCGCCACAGTCATGCTTGAAACATGGCTGCAGGAGAGCGCCGCCTGAGAAACCCTTTTGATAAGCTCAGCTGGTTGGTATCGAATTATCACACTTCTTTTTGCGACGCTAACAACTCCCTGGTAGTATATCGGACAAGTCCATCCGCCTGTCATGCTTGAAACATGGCTGCGAGAGAGCAGACTTCGACTCCCCACCATAGTCATGCTTGAAACATGGCTGCGGGAGATCGGGGTTCCCGCCACTGTTTTGATAAGCTCCGGTAATTTGTATCGAATTATCACTTTTTCGAGAGTAACAACTCCCTGGTAGTGTATCGGACAAGTCCATCCGCGTGTCATGCTTGAAACATGACTGCGGGAGAGCAAGGTTCGACTCCCCGCCCCAGTCATGCCTGAAACATGGCCGCGGGAGAGCGGGGTTCCATGTCTAAGGAACATTTTTTGATAGGCGAATTTGTTTTTGTATCGAATTATCACGCTTCCTTTGTCAGCACTGACAACTCTTTGATAGTATGTTGGATAAGTACACCCGCCTGCCGTGGTTGAAACATGGCTGCGAGAGAGCAGGGTTCGACTCCCCACCATAGTCATGCTTGAAACATGGCTGCGGGAGAGCAGGTTTCGACTCTCCACCATAGTTATGCTCGAAACATGGCTGCGGGGGGGAGGAGTTCCTCGCCAAATTTTTTTGATAAGCTCAGCCAATTTGTATCCAATTATCACACATCCTTTTTCAACTCTAACAACTCCCTGGTAGTATATCGGACAAGTACATCCGCCTGTCATGCTTGAAACATGTCTACGGGAGGATCAGAGTTTGACTCCCCGCCGTAGTCATGCTGGAAACATGGCTGCGGGAGGGCGGGGTCCGCCTGATAACCTTTTTTGATAGCTCAGGTAATTTGTATCGAATTATCACACTTCCTTTTGCAACTGGTAGTATATCGGACAAGTACATCCGCCTGTCGTGCTTGAATCATGTCCGCGGGAGAGCAGGGTTCGCCTCCCCGCCACAAGCCAACTTTGTTTTTGTTCATTGATTTTTGTCGATTATGTTTTGATCTTATATGATTATAAAATGCCAGCTTTGTCGCCGATCTGTTCGGTCGTTTATGCTCTTGGACTTGTGCGTTTGATTTCTCGCTGTTACGCTGTGCCTCAGTGCTCTATGCACCCCAATCGCTGTCTGCTCGTGCCCGGTTTGCTGATCTTGTTCGGATTCCCCTTCGTCCTTGCTTGCCCTGTTCTTGCTTGCATCACGCTGTTTTACTGGTCATCGCTCTGTTCATGTCGCGCCACTGTGCGCATACCGTCCAGCCACATCTGCATTCCGTCTTCGTCATATTATCGGGTTTCCTTCCTCACCGATAGTACTAATGGGATTTCTTGTCACGTCCGTCGTTTCCTTCGACATGCTGTTGATTATGGCTGGTTATTCACTTGACTTTCCTTGATTCCTTAAGTGGAAACACTGAGGATAAGTTCTGATAATTGTATGCAGAGAAAATAAACCCAAGTTATCACCATCGTGGTATTGTGAGAGCTAATAATAATTTATGGAAAGTTGTTGCATGTTTTTTTTTTTTTTTTTTTTTTTCCCCGTTCCTTTTGGGTGGGGGTTTATAGGGCTACTTTTTTTTGGGAATTTTCGCTAGAAAATTTTTTTTTTTGGGTGGGGGGGGGTTTCGGTATTTG